>Ga0163217_1031720_pt1 | contig 11734 bp, 15 predicted proteins | sample SynspAceP_FD_185933 | JGI IMG/M metagenome (GOLD analysis project Ga0163217, IMG submission 185933) | Saline lake microbial communities from Ace Lake in Antarctica - Synechococcus sp. Ace-P (PacBio error correction) | ecosystem: Environmental > Aquatic > Non-marine Saline and Alkaline > Saline ... | reverse complement strand
TGCGAAAGACGTTGCCTCCCGGTCCGAAGTGCGAGTATATTTCACGCCCGCTTCTTGCGGCCTTGGCCATCTCCGCCTTCATCGGGAGCCGCTCGAAACTCGGTTTGATTATCTGTCCACTTCCACACGGGACCGGCTACGATTCCTTTCGCTCCGCATTCGAAGATGTTGCTCGAAGTGCGCGTATCTGACAGTGCTAGGTCCCGGCGCTGGAAGATCACCGGTGACAGCCACGACTTCGCGGGTGACTGTCTTATTTGACATCGCAGCCGTGAGCCTGCAGTATGGAAGGGGAGATCTGAGTTCGCTACGGATTCGCCTCTGGATTAGAGGCAAGCTCCGTCCAGACACCCAGCTCACCCCCATGCGCCGACGCCCAACGCGGTCACCTCGCGCAGCTGCTACCGGCCAGATCCGCTCCGGTGCGTCTATGGTTCATGCGGTCCCACACAACACGGGCTGTCGTACAATCCCGCCTCTCCAGCCTGGGTTCGGCGGGCTTCGCCGTCTTGCTTCTGGCCTCTGACGCCCTAAATCAGCTTATCATGGCGGTCTGTATGTTGAGTGCCTTCATGGCACCAGGGGTTGCCGAGCCCGAGAGCCGGCGATGTCCGGGGGCTGACAACCCATTGCCACCGCGCTTCTAAAAATACTCACCGGCCCGCTGGCTCGCTCCCTGAGCGAACGCTGCAACCATGGCAGTGCATTCGCCGATGCTGCCCTCTAACGTGAGTCATTGGCGGCTTTCATCGCTTCTGTAGTGATGTCGCACCTTCTTTTATTTCTATAGATCAACAAGGTTGCGGTCGGTACAGCAGCACATCGATGGATATGCTTCGGGGCCACGCCAACCAGTTGTCATCGCGCGTTATCCACATTGTGGCTGAGTCTTCTACCTCGTTGGACATTCTGAGTACTACGACGATCTTGCTCGAATTCCCGGATCACGCCAGAGTCTGGCTGTACATCGAGACAATCGTTTGGCTCTTGTCAACACTTGCAAGTGTAGCTCCCTGCTCCGTACTCTGCGCCTCGTCTCTCGTCACTACCTCGAAAACACCAACCCTGACTTGCGGATTTACCGGCTCTGATTTCGAATTCGGTCATGTAGTCTTATTGTAGTCACCCATTATCGTACTTTTTTATGACCTTCACTTCTTATTAATCTTCTATATTTCCTCCTACCTTGTTTGTTTTTGAAGGCCCTCACACTAGGCCATCGTGCCTCGCATTCGTCGCCCTTAGAGATTATTAACAGCCTTGTGCCGTATACTAAGTTACAATGCCACCGGGTTATTAGCTCATGTCGCCACCATACCAGCAAGTGATCCCATCCCCTCGCATTCACTTTTTCCGGCCTATCCGAGGTCTGCTGAGCGTACTTTATTTACCTTTTCTTTATTATTCAACAATTTAGGCGACATGAGAAATCACACAGTCACGCAGATCCCGGCCCAAGCCTGGATTGATCTTCATCCCGCCGCAGTGATTTTGGCGAAGACAAAGCCTCCCTCCAGTGCCCAGGCGGCCCGCCAGGCCGAGAAACGGTCCGCTTCGGGGGTGCTGCCCCGGGCCCCCCCTGGGGGGGCAGTGCTGTCGCTTAGCCGAGCGCCGATGCGGAGCAGCAACGGACGTTTCTATCTCTGTGCCTCGCAGGGCAGACCTCAAGTGTGTCTGGAGGCCTCGGCATTATTGTGCTCCCCCGGCAGGCGTCTTTGATCGCGGCGGCCACCGATTCGGCTGGCTGTCGTATTCCAGTGGCAAAAACTGTGCCTGGTGACGCTCAGCAGCATCCAGCAAGCCCCCGGCCACCGGCCGTGATCTCACGGGAGTCAGTAATTGCTCACGATTCACCGTGGCAGCTAAGGGTTGATCGGCTATATCGACCTGGTCATGCAGTGCTCGTTGGCTGATGTTTGTCGCTTCAATCTAATCTGCCGCCTAGTCATTGATCAATCAGCGACAGCTGAGACATATTGTTTAGCTGGGTTGCCCATGCACCCCGCGCTATGTGCCGTGTTCAAAGAATGTTTAGCCGGTTATTCCTTCGATGGATGCTGGCCCGGAGCTCGTTTGCCACCTTCATGCATTGCTTACCGCGCACGCTAGCGGCCCCATGCTCCGGAAGGTGTTGTTAAGACGGCCGGCTGTCAGCACACGCAAACACAGCCGTTCGGGATCCGGCCGCGGGTAAGCCACTGACCACCTCCGCCGGCGGGCGATTCTCACCCTATGAGATTTCCGGATTATGTCTGATGGATGGGCATATGCCCGACTCGCCGATCATCCCGGCACGGTTGGCCACGCCCACCTGGCCCGCCAGGGATCACACCGTTGATCCAAAGCACGGGGCGCCACGGCGATATCCCCCCACACTAGGGTCCGCCCAGTGAGCCACAGCCCCGGCCGGTTGAATCCACGACTCGAGTGCCCACTTCTTTATGGCAACCATGAGGCGCCTCTGTCAATTATTTGGTGTCGCCAGGTCAACCTCGAGTCATGACGCGCGGGCGCGCTCTCGCCTCCTATCAATGAGTCGCCATCGAATGTGGAAGGCCGCAGCCCCACTTCCCCCCTCCTCCAGCACCACCCGGACCGGTTACTTGGGGCATCTTTCACCCAGCCGGAGCGGATTGAGGGTGACGTAAAAAACCCAAAGCCATGGCACCGTATCACCGCGTTCGGACTGGATGACACAGCCAGACCCCTGAGCTGGCTGCCTGGGATGGAGCACCGCATTGGCATGGGATCTCGCAGCCTTCAGCCAGCTGCACGTTGTCGGTAGAGCACTACGCCGGGGATGGAGGGTGGCATTGCAAACCTTAAGCTTACCAGACGGCAGCCCGCTTGTGGCATTCGAGATTCCACTCTCTGGCTGAGCGTGGCACCCACGTGCACTCGGCGGCAGGCTGGCGGGCTGGATGTCCACCACGCGCCTTGGGTCCGAGTGATATCCCCGCTGGTCAATATAGCCCCGCTCGTGTCCTGGGTAAGAAAATTTCGGCATGGTGTGGTTGGAGGGGCGCAAGGCCTCGGCGTTAAGCGCCCAGACGCGGATCCTTGAGTGACCACCCCAGGGCCAAGCCCCCGCCCTCAGGTGGCCTGCGCTCTGCAGGTCAGGACCCGACGTCGAGGAGAGAGAGACAATGCATGCAGGCGCGGCGGCGCCTGGCTTGAAAGGCGGCGGTCCAGCCTAGCGGCGTTGCCGGATTCGAGGAAGCCAGCCTGGTCCGCGCCCCCGGCGATTCGGAGCTGGCTTCAGCGCCGCTGAGCTCAGGTGGAATCGGCCGGCCCAGGTTGACCTGGGGAACTGCTCTCCCTCAACGGACAGAGACCTGATCGATCGAGCAGGCTGCTGCAAGGCATTTCCCTTCGCGGAACGCGCCCGGATCGTACGGCCCTCACCTTCCGCGAAACGCAGCGGCCTCGTATACTGCAAGCCTACCGGCTACCAAAACCGGTAGCCACCGGCGGCTGGATCCGGTCCCTGGAACTGATCCCGGCGATAATAGGATCAAGGCAGGATGTCCGGCGCGCTGATGCCTCTTGGACAGCGCGTGTCGATGCAAGGCACAAGCGATACTTCCACCCGGCTTGGTGGCATTGATTCCAGGATATGAACAGCGCGTCACCACATGAACCCACAGGGGTGGCTCCGGCAAGGGTATGCTCCTCAGGGGAAGATCCGAGTCTTCCCGAGCATCCATGGCGATAGGGTGCCGCCGGCGAGCCATTCATCCAGTCTCCCTGTGAAAACCAGCCCCGCCCGGCGGACTCGGAACAGCGCCAGCTGGGCTGGGCTGGCGTGCAAACGGCACGCTTCGATGGCCTGCCTCGGTACCGTGCGCAGCTGGTCTTCCGAGGGCTGGCCTGGGACAGGGCGATTCCGGCCCCGTTCGTCACGCCAGAGTATGGTTGCGAGTTCGTGGCCCTTCGCCAGCGCCCGGGCGGCGGCAAGGGCTTCGTCGCGCTGCAGCAATGGGAGCGATCAGGATAAAGAAGTGATTGGCCCGGCACCCCTAACTTCCTGAGCCCAGTTCTGATGAATGGGCGCCTGAACCGGCGCTCTGTCTCGGTCCGTCATCGATGGTGAGGGCATAAGCCGTCTTCTCTTCTCGGTCCGCTCCCACTGCAAAGATTCATCCAGTGGTGTTCAGGGCATACTCAGCTCATGGTACACGGCATCACTCAGAGAAGGACAACAGCCAGGCACCAGCGCAGTCGCCCAGACCACCCCCCAGCAATACCGCCAAAAACTCCCTAGGATTAAACGGGACAGCCATTGGCCTCGGGCTCGTCCCATTTCGGTTCAAGCGCCTGTTAATGGCCCAACCTGTGTGTTCCCTTCGGGCATGCTGTTGAGCATTTTTGGTTTGTGGGGCGGTTTCGGACTGATGGCGTGAGCGGAGTCTGGATCTGAGCGGTAAAACAACTTGAGCGAAGTTGACTTCGTTTGGGATAGCCTAACAAGTGAGCTTGGGATTAGCAGCTTGGTTGAGGCGGCCACCAAGTATGTTGCCGTTTTGAACTCCCAGTCCTTCCCAGCGAGTCTATCTAGCACTTAATTACGGGTAACTCTTATTCTCGAAAAGGTCTTCTAATATCCGTCAGTATGTTGTCGCCCCTGATGAGCTGACGCTGCCCCCGCATGAGTGTCCTTTCAGACTCTTATGTTGGCCCTATTAGGTTGTCAAGACCAATCGACAAAGGCACAGCAGCCTTTCAATCTTTCGCTGACCTTTGGCCTGAACCATGGCTTGCGACTTCACTCGCCGGTTGGATCCGTCACTTCTTTTTGGGGACAGCATCCCGGCCACTTGGTGAGCTGACATACAGTTGTCAAATCACTAAACTGCAGGATCCAAGAGCGTCCCTGTGCATGTTAGCACAAAGACGAAGCAGCCAAAGTAAGCAGTGCCTTTGTTTCTGCTGGGCTGGCATCCTTGGCCAGGATTTGTCCTCGGCTCTCCTTCTCTCACTCGCCATGCGCAACTACCGCTCTCCTGGCTGGGAGAAGTTCTGTTACAACAACGTCTGCCAAGCAATGGAATTGGGAATTTTCCACGCCAGGCCATACGCTTAGTGGGCCAGGTGGTGTAGTCGAGGGTCATTCCGTTATATTTCAATGCGAAAGAACTCGATAGCACGACTTGTCGTCGCTGTTCAGCTGGAGCCTAAATACAACAGAGGATGACAGTTCAATTGAGAACCGTGGCAGCAGACGGTCGGACACGACCAAGTTGAACAAAGTTTCAGCCCGCTGTCGTGGCGTCAGCTGAGGCGTTCAACCAAAAAACAGAATGGCAGAACCCGAGGGTGGATCCGACTGGCGTTTTGATCAGAGTACCCAGGATTGGAAAGGCAAGGCGCGCCTGTTTCTGGTGGTAAACCGACGCCTAAGCCGGTCAACACAAAGCCACCCCAAGCATAGAAGAAATTGGCAAAACATCACGAACCAAACTTGCCACGGTTAGTCCTTTGCTGTAGTGGCTCCTGACATCGAGACATTCGAATCTATCTCAGCAATATTTATGTGCGGCGACAATCACTGGCATTGTTATTTGCTGACAATGCCGGCCACAACAACGCAAGAATTGGCTGAGAAAATGGCAAGGTAGGATCTATACGGGTACCTCTCTCAACTGGTGCCGGTTTGGGTGAGGTCCGCCTTTGTATGCCCAGGTATCCCCTGGGTCGCCCAATCCTCTTGCCGCCCTATTCACGGCTGTGTCCTTTACTGACCTTTGTGCCCTTCCTCTTCGAGCCTGAATAGCAGCGGCCTGCCTCCCGAGATCGGACATTCGTGCCATTTCAATCCCCAGCTCTTGAAATCAACCTTGGGAGATCCCAGCCCGGGCAAATTAACAATGCCAGAGCCAGAATCCTGCTAAGGAACCTCTCCCAAGGAGATGCCGCGATTCAGTCTCCGCGAAGACCCGAGGCACATCCTCTAATTGGCGTCGAATGTTTCGAGGCTGCTTCCAAACTTTTCCAGTTCCGCCTTTCTGCGTCACTAAAATCGGATATTGTGTCTTTGCCAGGAGCCCATGCGGACGTGCCTTCCCGCTCAGGACCAGTCCAGCAGATGGGTCCACATAAGTCCACTCAGGAAGGCCTCCATGGGGATCGGGTCTAGAGGACTTACAGGTTCCTTCAGCGGATCAAAAAAAGTCTCCCTGGTAATATTGCCACTTTCAGCCTACAAGTCGTATCTCTCTGCTTGCTGACGTACGATTGTGGCTCGGGGTCGTTATTTCCTGTTTTATTGATCTGCGCCACAAGTAAGAGAAATCCTGTACGACCACGCTTAGCGCCCTTGCCCAGGCGAAAAAGACTATTCTTGTTCCATTGTATCTGGTCGTTGGCTTCCCTATGCTCAGCTGCGTGATTGTTTTGATACTTCGATCCATCGTACAAAATTGGGCCGTTCGTGAATTCACATCCTATTCCAGCATCCAGGTTCTCAATCCGCTATCAGCAATTTGCGTGAAACCACCTATGCAATAAGGTGACTTTAAAGTGATCGGCATTTTCAAGAAGTGGAAAATTTACTGTAGCTTAGACATGCATTTCCTTTTTTGGGAATCTACTGCCACGATGTTAATCGTGTGGAATTGGACCCAGCCGTCCCGCGCCCCAAACAGGGATGTCATGTCCGGGTACGGGGTGGCCCATTGCCAATCGGCTTTCATTCTCCAGGAGTTTGCTTGGAAGACATCGTGAAATGGTAATTATGATCCTCTCAACGGATCGATTTCGCATCGGCTGATATCATACATGTAGGACGTCCTCTGGTGCGTATTCGTTGAAAATATGGAATCTGGCCACCACCCAACCTTACGATTCCCTGGAGTTCAGCGTGTACAGGGCCACACGCGCTTCTTAAAGCGCGCTGCGTGCCAGCGAGGCTGTATCACTATTCCCAGACACAGTGAAATCGCACCGTGGTTTCAAATCTTTTCCATAATGAATCGGTCGACGGGTGGGACTTTGAAGTGGAGGTGTCTTGCCGACTGCCGATATCTCTCTGCGCCAATCCACCTAATGCAAGTGATCAGGCAAGGTTGCTGAATGATATGAAAATGGCCGGCATCCAGAGTGGCAAGGCACTGATCTTTCATTCCCGTGGAGATCTTGGGAGTCTGGACGCAATCCAAGCACTTCTGTTCATTTTGCTACGGAGCTTGGGATTTCATCCACCATCACACGCTTGAAAACAGTGGGTCGTCGGCCAGAGAGTTCAGCGCTTGCGGGATCATCAATGAGTGGGGCGTATCACCTGCCACATGAGCATCAGCTCTCGGATGTCTCCCCAACTCAAGGCAGAGATTGAAAGCATCAGGAATTCGAACGACGTGCAGACAAGCTCCTGGGGTCCAACTGAGCGCGTTGATTTGGCGCCATGTTGATTTAACCAGAAAACTAGTTCATGCACACTTATTTTCCACCGACTTTAAGGGTGTCCACGCAGAAACTCGATCTCACAGCCCCGGCCCCGCGTCGATAATTGGCTGCCAGTGCACACCGCGCAATCATGGCCACACTTACAGCGCCCCAGTTGGCGAGTCCGCACCTCAATCGCTGGGACCTCGACATATAGGCCCCATATCTGTGTACGGGCAATATTCCCCTCGAACTAAGTCCCTCTGGCTCGCCTCTTCGAGGCGGACATGCCACTGTCGCATAGTGCACAGATTCGCCACTGGCCAAAGATTTTCCACCGCCCCGTTCCGTCTGGCCAGTAGGCGCAACAGCCTCGCGGCCGCGAAAATTCACCCTCAACGGCTGCGGGCCAGCCCACCGCCAATAGGGAGGTGCGCCCCTGGCGCGAGCAGGGCGCGCTTCAGAGCGGCCCGCATTCGACATGCGCATGACTGCCCGCCTTCAGCCAAGATGGGTGCTGCCATGGCGCCCGCCAGCTCTTTAATGCGAAATTTTACCCGCGCTCCTCAGATTACTGGGTCACTCGTACACTTAGACTATGCGATGGTCGGAGTAACGCATGGGCTGGTAGACACCCATACGCTGCCCAGCTCTTTCGCATCGGCCGCCAAACCATGACATACTGGTGATCTGATGGACCGAAGCGATAAGTGCTAAAAAGACATGCTAGGCAATATGTTAGCAAAGCTTCGCTTAAAGGTCAGTTTATTAGCGTCATCTTTATCGGTCGAAGCAGGTAAATGAAGCGAGAATCCGCCGGCCTAACTTCCTTAATAGGCCAGCGGCCCATCAGGGGCTCGACCGTAAGCGCATCCCGGTATTCCGCGAGAGTGGCGCATTCGCGGCCCGCCGTCAGCTGTGGTCACTTGGCCCGCGCCGGAGCTAGCATCAAGCTGATGATCCTCCAACTGCCGCCCCGCCTCAGCCAACCTACTGGCGTGGTGAGCAACAAACAAATTACTCGATTTTGCTTCGGAAAAACGTGCCAGTATGCGCGGCCAGCATCCTGCACCTCCTCGATTGGCCGGCGCCCTGCGGTCTATCGGAAAATTGGCGGGGGGAATTTTTTTTTTTGGGGGGGGCCCCGGGGGAAATACTAGCCGGTATCACAACATCTGGTAGCAGCCATCCAGTACTCATCGGCGCCGACGCCACGGCTACCAAGACGCCGTTAGAGTGGTGTCGTTGTCGCCGAAAAGCGCCAACTTCAATCGGTAGAGGCCACAGACGTATTCGTCCACGGGGCGTGTCGTTATTCCTGTTAGACGATTTATCTGGCACCCACCCCCCCGACTCGCAGCTGCCTCCAGTGTTTGCAGCAGGCATGTCTGTGTGCGCGCCGGTCTTGAGAGCCCTCAGTGTAATTCACCGACGGCTACTCCCTGCAAGTCGCGCACCTGGGCCACCCGGCCACCGATGGGTGAACGAAAAGCGAGCCTCGCTGAGACCCTTCGAGCCTGAGACCCTGGAGCCTTCTATAGGCTTGTACTTGAGCCTTGGACTCTAGACGTGAGAGACACACACCGACGTCATAGAGCCTCTGACGTGCGCAGCGTCCAGTGGGGCGCGCGGCAGCCCCTAGTGCACCGACGGCCCACTGGTTTACCAGCGTGATGGGCATCACCTACTGGCGCTTAGTTGACTGTGTCTGAGGGCTGAGTAGGCCATTTGAGGCGGGCGATCACCACAGCATTGGCAGCTCGGTGCTGCGTGACGCCGAGCCCCGCAGCAGGGGCTCGTTCCCACCTTGACAACGACGCCGCATGCCTCGAGTCCAAAGGCGGGTGCTGATCCAGCGGGGCCAGGCGCAACTCCGCCGTTTGCAGGGGTCCCGCGCGTTGGCCAGGGTTGGCCCTGGGGGTCAACGGGGGCTTCACCAGCACGGTGAACAGGCCGAGTCGGTTGCCGGCCAGCACGTCGGTGGAACACCGGTCGCCCACCATTGGCCACTTGGTGGGAGGCAAGGCCCAGCTCGGCCAGCACCTTGCGCAGGGCGCGGCGGGACGACGGGACTTGCCAGTGATGTGCGTGAAGGCAGATCAAGACGTTGTCAGCCACCGCACGATGCGGCGCTTTGAGGGGTTGTTGCTGAACAGGTGCCAGACGCATGGTCTGCTGGGGCCCGGCGCAGCCACTGCTCCATCAGCGGCGCAGTTCAGCTTTGTGGCGGCGGCAGCGGGTGCGGTCAACAATCCAGGATCAGCGCCTTGATCCTTCCCCTGCGAACAGTGCGCTTCACAGTGCAGTTCTGCCAGGCTGGTTATCGAGCATCCAGCTGGGTTGGAGCAGGGCGCTGGAGTTCTCACCCCGCCAGCTCCCGTTCATCGGAGGCTCGTTCCCCGATGCGCGGCCTGAATTCGCTCGAATTCTTCACCTTCAACCACGATTCCTTTCGCCACTGCCTGCATCTGGCGACCACGAAACGGATCAAGGGGGAATGTAGAGGCCGTATTTCACCGTTATCGACCATGAACTCACCCAAGAGTTCGTAGCTGGTCGGTGTTCGTTCTTCGCCTTCCCCATCCTTCGTCGTCGAGATCATCGGGGTCGGGCTCGTCCAGTTCGGCCCAACTGACGCGTGAGGGTGACGGCGGAGCGCACCAGGACCAGGTCATGTTCCTGCAAGCCACCACATCGGCCACCGACAGGATCGGCTGTCGCTGGCATCGACGTGGTCGTATCAGCTCGGGCTCCTCATCCCCTGCATCCTGAACAGGCAGAACCGGGGTGTCCACCGGGGTGAGCAGGGCGTAATTCCTGACCGTCCAGGGGGATCAGCTGCTCCAGAAAGCAGAGGCAGTTGGCGGTTCGATGGGCTGTCGCGGACGTTCACGGTGGACGTTCCCCGGATTCTGGCTGATCGTCGGTCCTTCGGCAGTCATGGTGGATGGCAGACCCTTAAGGAATTGTCTCAGCATCGCCGGCTGGCTCTTGAGCCCGGTGGAGAGCCTTGTTGTCTGGGGTTCAGGACCTTCCAGTAAGCCACTGCTCAAGCAGCAAAGCCGCTACGGCTGAATCTTAAACGTCCCACTGCGATCGCCATGCAGGCCGTGGCGCTCGCCGGGCTCTTGCCCAGCTCTGCTGTGTTCGTTCACCCAGGCAGAGGCAGGCTCAGTGCCTGGGCTAACGCCAGGCCATTAGCGGCGGCAGTGCACGGAACTGGGCTGTGTCTGCTGGCGCTCATCGAGGGGGAGTCCCACAACCAGGGCGCTGACCGGCCGTTGCTGAAATCAGGGGCCGCAGCACCAGCAGTCGCGGTTGAAGGGGCCCCGCAGCAGGGGGGCAAACGGGCTGACACACAGCCCAGGGGATCACAGGCCGGCCAGGGACCGATGCGCCCGGCGCCCTACTTTCAAAGGCGAGACATGGAACGGGGCCGGGGGGGCTGAGCACGGGCTCAACGGCTGGAGCTGAGCACGGCCGGATCCACGGCGAAGTTCCCATGGTTGGCAACAACGGCGTCGGACTGGCCTGCGGCGGGGCTTGAACGGTTCGAGCACCGGTGTCGAAACCGCCCAGCGGGAGGCGGCGTTCGCTCCAGATTGCTCCTGGCGCCGCAGACGCTAGCGGGGCCCCACAACAATTCCTCACCCTCGGCAACGGTGCGCCGAGGTCCTTGCAGCAGCGGTCCCTGGTTCGCTGTCGTTGGTGTCACTGCGCAGCCGCACCTGATTGGGCCCCTGCTGCCACCTGGGCCAGCATGCGAGCCAGGGCGCTCCCAGCAGATGGGACCAGCCGGGATGGAGGGTTCACTTTCCAGCTCGTGGCGGGGCCTGACCATGCCGGCGGAGACGGCGAACGCCAGCCACTGGCCTGTTGACGTGTGCGGGTCGACCCAGAGCAAGGCCGCAGTGCCCTGGGTCTGATCCAGCAGGTCTTCGCAGGCGAGATCAGAATGTTGGCGCAGGCTGGGCCGGGCAGGCCGCCTGCTCCAGATGCCAGAGGCAGCGGGAGCGGTGCGCCTGTCAAGGAGCATTGAAGCTGGAGGTCGGCGGAAGGCCATCGGCCCCTTGCCTGCAGCCGAGCCGCTCGCCGACGTTCTCAGATGGTCTGTTTGGCGCAGCGTTGAAACCCCTGTTCCCGCAGCAGGGCGAGGGATCGAGGCTGGCAGGGCCGGCGGAAGCCATCCAGCTGGTCGGCTCCCAAACGACCATGCAGGGCTTCCTTGAGCATGGCGGCTTCCACCTGCCGCTCGCTGGGATTGCCTGGCTCCTCGAGGGCCTGCTCGGCAGGGACCCCTCCAACTGCTCGATCCCCCAGCAGGCTGCCTCTGCGATGAGGCGGCGCACGA
>Ga0163217_1015377_pt1 | contig 11734 bp, 7 predicted proteins | sample SynspAceP_FD_185933 | JGI IMG/M metagenome (GOLD analysis project Ga0163217, IMG submission 185933) | Saline lake microbial communities from Ace Lake in Antarctica - Synechococcus sp. Ace-P (PacBio error correction) | ecosystem: Environmental > Aquatic > Non-marine Saline and Alkaline > Saline ... | reverse complement strand
ACAAACTTTAAATTAGCCCTACTGTACCAATTACCGCCCATCCGAAGGCCATTGTCTATTTTTAACTGCACTCAATCGTTACCATTCGTCCAAATATAAGCTTATCCCAACATTGTATCTTCAAGCACTTCTGAAAAGATAAGATACCTGCACCACCCTTTTTCCCCAGCGGTTCCACCTTTAAACAACCCTTACACGTCAATTGCACTGGGAGGACTCTTGCAACCCTAAATGGTTTACCAGTCCGAAGCCAAACATGGTTATATCCTTGGACTTTATTAAACTTCATTTTCACCTTCCTTTGTACTCTGAACTGGCCAGACGACACTGCTGAACTATCTACTATATTGACAACGTAATAACTACCTCCAATATTCTAAGCACATTCTCCAAGCGTATGTTTTCGTGCTGGCTTGTCACGACACTCTTCTGGAATCGGAGAAAATGCAAAATAGGTGGGTTGAACTAGAAACATTGAAAAAAACTAACGTGATTAAAATTCGGGCCTTCCCTGCATAATAGTTATGGCAAAAGCAATAGGTCTAGGTCCAACCGCGCCGAAACAACATACCAGTGTAATTGGCTGTGGGTAACTTCAGAGGCCTGATAGTAACCATTTTTTTCTAGTTGCGTAAAGGACACAAAGTAAGCAAAATGAAATAAGGAGGTAGATATCAAATTAGAATATCTTTGACAAATTGCGTGATCTTTAAGTATAATTTCTATAGGGATGCGATTTTAGTCCTAAAAAGAAAACGTTCGACACCTACTGTTATTCAAACTTCTTCGCCTATTGTAAGTTTTAATATTGTGGAACACTCACAGTTTCTTAACAAGTTTCAAGGAAGAAGAACGCCATAAAATGGAGATTTGGGCAACTGCAACAATCTGAATTTTTATCACTTCCGTAGATGCCATACCAGGCCAATCTGCATATCAAAAGTATTTCAGAAACCAAACACCTTCTACCCCCAGTGATACTGGTAAAACCAAGGACGTACCTAAAAGTGACAAATGCGGCATCCAAAAAACGGGACACTTTATTTATCCATAGGGAAATAAATTAAATTTAAAGAAGGAATAACGATTTCCATAAGACTTTAAGGGGGAAAATTTGGCCCCCACCCACTTATCATGGGATTTCTGAGGTCCTCAATAAGTTGAAAATATTACCCTATCTTGCCCTATTGTTTATTATCTTCCTATTTGGCGGCGTAATCTATTTCTTATTTAAGACCAATAAAAACCATCGGAACAAAATAAACTTTGGACGCGGGTATGGCCAAAGAGACCGCATCACCAGATCGGCAACCCCCTTTCTTCCCTCTTAGGACTGGAACGAGTTATTGAGGGCAAAGAATATAATCCGAACGATTACCAAGAAATTGAAAAGGATATAAGCCGATGGAAAACAATAACCCGAACGCTTTCGAAGATCGGAGTCATTACCTATCCTTAAAGAGCCACGAATCGTTGAAGAGGACGAAGAGCTGCCTCCTTGATCATTTAAAATTAAGGAAGTTTCCAAAACTCATCCATTTTTTCATTTACATTCCCATGCAAGGTACCAAGACTTCTACAAGGCCTCGTACAATTGGAACCATTAGAGAAACTTGTGAAGCAAATGGTATAGATGCTATGAGCAGGCAAACGGCAGTTATTGCCTTAGAAATATTTCCCAACGGAAATTGGGTGAGAATTTTATCACGATACAGGTGCAGGAATCCCAAAAAAGAATTTTCAGACGATATTTAATCCCGGGGGTACCAGTTAAAAAAAGGGGGGGATGGGGCCTAGGCCCGTCTCCTTGGTGAAAAAGGATTGTGGAAGAGTACCACAAAGGCAAAATTAAAGTACTAACATCCACGAAGTGAGGTACCAGTATGCAAATTACTTTCAAAAGCTTCAAAAATTTAACGCAGATGGCAAAGAAAATTAGTTTATAATAAAAAGAGGCCGATTAACGAAGCCAATTGTCCCGAACATGTTTTAACAGGATGTAGGTGACTTTTTTATCCAGAAGACATTACGTATGGGCGACTTCTATGACGTAGAACCACTAAGGATCGTGAACCATGATATTCTAAATGTAAAAAAATGTCAATTCTATCATGCTATCCGTAAACTTGGGACCGCGGACATAGAGCGCGTTTATGAGACATCAAAAAATGACCCGACCCGGACTGGCATCCATACGGTTTACCTACTCTATTTTATGTTTTAACCCTATACTATAATGTAGTTCGCCGCTGGGTCTATATTTACTTTAGCCGGGCATTATTTAATATTGGGACTTGATTTTTCCGCATATATCCGATAAAAATCCTTTGGAGCAAGAGATGCTTCTATGTGAAAGGTGAGCATCCCCATTCCGCTTTAAGGAATTAAATGCACGTGTACATGGGGAAACTTCGAGCCATAATTACCGCAGTCCACTCTATTGCAAGGTTTACACTAGCTTCAATACACAAGCCTATTTTCCTTTGAAAGGCCATTAACCCCAGATAAAGCTTTCCTGTCCAGGGTCAAACAGTTTTGCACTTCTTTTTGGGAACGCTAATGGTTTCCCAAAGCGTTGCGGATATATCCTAGGAAGGCAAAAATAATATTTCACCTCGGCAAATTTTATACAGAGAGGGAATTTCACCATTTGATGATTTTTGCTAACAATAAGATGGCACTATTTCTGAACTTTAAATCACATTTAAAAAGATGAATTGCAAAAAATTTTAAAACACACCCGCAAATAATTTTTTGTGATGTATAAGTCTGCTATATTTCTGAGGCAATACCTCTATTAGGCACCTCATCTACAAAATAACAGTCCCCATTGAAAAAATCAAGACTGCGGGACTTATGTTGCTATAGCTAAAATGGGTATCTAGAATTTCCATTGTCAAACGTTACAAAGTTCGTTGGGCACGGTAACTGGGTATCCCCCTTTCTTTGCCCAAAAAGCCCTTTCGCCCTAATTGGGGAGCTTACAAGAAATTTTTGCCGTCTTTAGCGTTCAGCTTCACGTTTCCGCAACAAGGGGTTAGATTTCATTTCCATTCCATTGTTCAAATTCTCAATTACGGCTTGATGAATACCAACACTTTCGAATTGTCAATTGCGATTTCCATCTATTCAATCTGCATTAGCCAAGATGATCTTCCATCTTAGAATTTTCATCTCCAAAGACCTTGTGCCTCCCTTGGCCAGCACATATTCCGCATTTTCCGAACAATCCCCTTTATCCCTTAGCTTCACCTATAGGCTTGGGGAAGCTTATTGACGCTTCAACATCCTTGAGGGTGACTTTACTTCACTCTCTTCAATTTTTTTAGCCTTCTGCTGTATAATTAGATTTACCTTGCTCATAAAGTTCTACGGGAAAATAAATAGACAATCCTTTTATTTAAAGAGGATTTAAGACAAAAATAGGTACATAAATTTATGTTCATTTTCGTTTAAGTTTTTTAAATAGGCAAAGATATGAACGCAATAGGGATATACTTTTCTTTTTTTATTGGCCTGTGACAAAAACACAAACCAAAGACATGCCTTATTTACAGAGTTAGCTTTAGGTTCGACCTTAAATTAAACCTACCCCTATATAGCAGTTGACCAATACAGGAAGTTGCCGTAGTATGTAGGAAACGCACGCAGTTCCCGTCCTCTCGATGGCGCAGTCCTGCATTTTTATCAATACCGGGCCTTTTTAATTCCTATTTTGGCTGTCTGTGGCGATTCCATTTGCGTTCCCAGTAATTGCTCACGATGACACTAAAAGGCCAATTGGTTACTTGGCTTCATGTGAAGGTTATGAATTACAATTTGTTTACGGCAACTACGATACAAAGCCCGAAGACGCGCAAGCGTATTCACGATCTACTTTTTTACCGTTGCTACCTTTAGTGGCCGAATACCGGTGATCATTTCCAATTAAACGACCATTAGATCTGTCCATAAGATTTTATCCATTATCAACTGGTATGTAATCCGGAACTCCCTGTAGAAGATAGCTTCTTATTTTCGAACAAATGAGACTTATATTGTCTACATGAACCGCTGCACAGTTCTACGGTGATCAATAAAAAGATTTTTCCGATACCCTTTTTCATTGGACAAGGATGATATCTTCTTCATTAATACAGAAATTTATTTTGCCCTTATTACCAATAATTCTACCTTTGGTCTTCTCCTTTCTGCCGTGCCCCAAAATTCCAACTACCTTCCCCTGTTACGCCATTTTTGTTATATCAGGCAAGCTGTTATTTTGGGGCCCATTTTTTTTTTCCTTTTTTTGCCGTATATAATTTGTGTGATTGTGCAGATCCCCAAAAGCCATTCGATATCACCTAAGAGAACGAAAAACGAATCCAAACCATGGCTGGCCCAAATCATCAAAAATATCCCCCTGGGGCGATTTTCTAGCTCAGTCCCCAATATATGATTTCGGAAGATCTTCGGGACTAGGTGTGGAGAGATGCCACAACGAAATTGTCTTAATTTTTCCAATTTCATTATTTGTCAACATTCCTTATTTTTAGAATTCGAGGGCAATGGCGCCGATTAATCCTGTCCGGCGAAATAGTGTAGAAGAAGTAGGCGCAATTTTTTCTCCTTAATGCATCTTAATTACCAAGCATCCTCATAGGATCCGGTGCCATAAGGCTATCTCACCAACATGGTTTCCGGCCCGGTCCATCGCCACCATTAATGCCCCACCGTAATATTTATGGTATCCGGAGGACAGTATACGAAAGGATCTAACCCGTGTCGTTTCTTTTTGGTCGCTTGGTCACGCTAAATACGGCAAACAAACATCGCTTTGATTTCGTAACCCTTTATTACGTCGGCAGACTTCTGGTGACGTCAGTGACCAAGTGGACCACTCCCATGTGAAGCGTCAAGTCAACATAGGCATCAACGATGTGTGCGCTACCGACACGCCAGCGGTTTGACTGTTCCATTGGTTTATGGGGACATTCCGACACTCTGGAACTTCTTTTTCGCTCTTTTCCGGGGTTCAGTTGGTTGCGGCCTTTTTGTGACGCCACTTTTGCCCAAGATGAATTCGGGGCAAGAAGCCAAAATACTCAAGCTAACAATCCGGCTTCAATTTCTCTATGTGACTATATGATAATCTATTCGACAAGCAGGCCCTTCATCGGTCTCCATCTATTAGACGAATGACTTGCCGTTATCTGTCCACGTATAACGTTGCACAAAATACAATCATTCGTTTTTTTCGATATTCGACAATTTCAGTCGCCGACCCGATGTCCTTGTAGACGCGTGAGCGCGTAAGTTCTTTGGCAGAACGCCACTTACTGCGGTCGTTTTGTTAGATACGCTCTGTTGCGTTTAGGTTTGAAGAATGAATACAGCGTTTGTATCAAAAGTATTCAAAGCTTTAATGGCCGGAGCATTTCGACGCCGTCAATCAATTAATTAGTCATCACGTGAAGAGGTCGGCCTCATTACGCCTTGACTGATGGCACCAAATAACTGGCTGCTTACGTTGATGATCAAGCTCTGGCACTCACGACCCATTTTGAATGTTGAATTTCTCGCCAGATACAGATAGAACCCCACCAGCATAGTCAGAATTACCGGCCATGTCTTTCTGTTCGAATTAAATGATACGTCCAATGGCACAGTATTATTACCAGTTGTGCGTCCTCTCTGCTTTTATTTTTTTTCTAACAACGGGAGTACTTCAATGCTCTCAGCAGACTAGGTTTACGTCGTTATCGCATGGCGAGCTTCGACTGAATCGATGTTTACGGGCGCAGGATCATTTCTCGAGCGCAGACACCTAAAAGATATGGGAATTAGACAACTCAAGGTACAAGTGTGAATGTAAACCGGACTTTGCGTTCAGGCGATTGGAGCCAGGAATCCGACTGTGATGTCAGCAGTTTAACCTTTAGGGAACCGCACCACCAATAGGTGCCCTTTTAGTGCGCCCACATGGAGACGGCTAAGCATTATAAGAACTTACTAATTGCAACTGGGTTCGAACCCGTCATATTTGTGCCTAGTAACGCGAACTTTCACGTTTTCGCTTTGCCGAGTTTGACGTGCCATTCAGCATTTACATCAGCGTGGTCACGCTTACTCAGCCATCTTACAACTTATCATCCATTCAAAGATACGGTTTATTGACCATGAAGCCTTTTTTGGAAGGCTGAAGAATTCTCACACAGAGATCCACGTATGGCGAAAACACAATCTGCCGAGTCATCGAGCCTGCCAAACTACGAACCGTTCTAGAGAAAGCGTTACTTCGAACCACTAGCGAGCAAGCTTCTTGATCTAAGCGTTGTTGGCAGCGTGTGCATTTGTGCTCACCTTTTCATCAACGCTTGTGTGTCCGCTTCATGCAGGTCTGCGTTATTTCAATTGCGCAAAGCTTTCAACAACTTCGCCCTTACATTACCGCGTTTTTCATTCACTTGTTGCTGAGTTAGACGCTACTGTCAACAATGGGGCTCGCGGAAAACGCTGCTTGATCGGCGGCATGGAAAGACGGGCCGCGTTTTAAACGGCTTCCGAACTCCTTCTTCAACCTGGCCTCGGCTCCGTGGTGCCTTCTGGGATAAATCAAATAGCTCAGATAAACGTGTTCTTTGTTCATATGGCTCAACACCTGTCGCGTTCATAATCGTCTCTCGCTATCGATTATGACGTATTTGGGTGGTGTACTTCACGTGTTTGATTATATTTGGCACTGGCAGTACAGCACCAAACAAAAAAGCGATCCATCGTAAGTCTCGATTCTTCCGCAGTAACAACATCGACTTTGCATGCTGTCCGCAAGGTAAATAAGCTCAAAGTTGTTTGCTGATGCGATGTTGCACACATATCACTATTAAACGTATTGAAGTGTGCAGGGATTATTGTGTTAGTGTTGAAATTCGAGAACGAACTCTCTACCTCATAATAATCGGACTCTCTTAGATACAAATCCTGATAAATACGAAATGCGACCCTCTTATGTTGTGGCCCAATCTCGGCCTAAATGAGTGGGCACGTCGATTTTGTGTGGATTGCTAGAAACTTTCAAGACAACACAAATTAATGTGCCATTAAGGTAACGCCTATTTATCATCTTAGATCAATCACGTGTTATACGTATCAAAAAAACTGTTAGCCGAACTAAGGCCTCCAATCCTCAATATAAACAGCGTGGTCATCTCCGTTAATTTATTGACAAGTTTTTCACGCATTTAAGAAATCACGAATATCTGCATCTTTTAACCAAATACAAGACAAAAAGAGAACTCGTTTCGTGCTCTATAGCGCAAAGGTGTCTGTTCCATAGGTGAAGAGAAATATATATAAGCCTTGGGTGTTTTCGAGTCACTAAAAATTGATATTAGCCCTTATACCGCTGCACACTTCCCCTATTTTCAGCGCCTCTCGGTCTTTTCAGTTAATATACTTATGAAAGTTAAACATTCTCATTCCTAAAATTATCGTGGTTCCAAATCTTACATGATCGCGATACGCCTAGTGATAAATTATCTGCTCTTTTTATTCGGTTACAAATGTAACTGCTCTTAAGTTAGGCGTACGGGAATCGCGCGACTTTTCTATCGATTCATCAGACGTATTGGCAATAATTACACGCAAATAGTAGACATATATAATGTGAAGGTTATCTAGAGCGGTACCCATAATCAACGATTTTCATCTATCTAGCCATCAAAAAGTTTAGAACGTCCCAAAATTTTGTTTCTGCAGAGGGCTGTCAGCACATTAGGTCATTATATACTTCTATCTTATTCATATCATGCCACAGAGGCTTGCTTTTTTTCTGTTGACTTGCATGTCGCCTTAACGCGCGTTCTGGTAAATGGTTCACGTGTGCTAATTTACTCTCGCTCATTATGCTGTTGCAGCATATACACATTCTAGTCGGCATTATTGCTCTCAATCCCGTTGTAAAAGAGAAGGGCACAAACCAAACAGTAGGGAATACATAACACCCCGATAGGATTGGACGCAGCAATGAAAAGTTCACCGCGCGCGAATTTAGGAACATCTGATCCACCATGCCTCAGTTGAGATCACTACGCGTAGGTTTTCAAGTAACTCCATCTTGCGGCTCTTGCCAGTTATAACCTGCATCTCGTGTGAGTGCTGCACGTGTGTTCACCGTATAGAATTAATTTCCTCCGTCGCGGTGACACAGAAGACACCACAGTTCAGGTTAAGCTTGGAGGTTCCCCAACGAATTACGCTGTCTGCCTCATGACTATGATCTTGTTCGCGCAATCCTTCTATTGGGCCTGCTAGCGTGCGCTTGAAAATGGGGATAATTTTGGAGGGTAATACCAGAAAAGAGAAGAGTTACCACACCTTAGCCACCCTTTTCTGTTTCTCTTTTCTAAAAGGCAGACAATACTTGTGCTCTAAATCCGATTTAATCCGTCAATTGTACGACCCGTGTGATTTTTCTTCTTGTCCGATTTTCAGTAGAACCACACATAGTTATTTTTCGTGGTCTCGTCAAGGGGCACGATAATCTCCGCGCATGGATCAACCAGCCTCGCGACTGTTTTTGTAAACATTTACGGTGCTGTTGCAGCTTCGAAAGACTATTTTCGCCGTATTGCTTTACGCGGCCAATGCTGAATGATCAAGTGAAAGTATTGTTGTGATATATTTATCTATCTTCAACTCTTCGAGACAGAAACACTTGTGTAAGACTGACCCGCGCACTGAGGTCTTTTCTCTTGATATTGCAATTCCTTGCGTCGGACAAATAAAAAATTAAGAGAGTTCGGACAGTTTTAAATGCAGGGCGCGAGCTCAATCATTTTCAGGATCGTTCGCACCCGCTTTAAGGGGCGCGCTCCGCCCTCTCCCACTGTGTTTATACCTCGGTGACTACAAAAATCTGTTGACGCAACAATCAGCAAGAAAGAAAACGAACAACTATCAGCCTTAATTTATAGTGAATGTATTATATTTAGCAACGTGTCGATCGGTTTAATAGTCAAGTTCGCTATCAAGGACAACTTGAAGAAACTTCGGAGGAAGGAAGATTCCTCAGGGCTGTTAACACTATTTAATTCAAACCAGGACTTTCCGAGTTGTTATAATCCGCTAAGCTGATCACGGAAGCCGATAAGTCGTTCTTCTTCTCGATTTACTATCGCGAATTGAGATTATGTTTGAGCGAGCTTTGACCTAAGGATCAAGTTGTGGCTCGATACTTATTAACGATTCGACACTTCAAATATTAACTATATGTTGGGCTTTGTGTTGGCAAGGTTTTTTATCACAGTGGCGGAGCGCTTTAAAGCGTGTGGTGTCGACGCGATATGATTGCAGCGGCCTTCACGGGATACGCTATTTTGCTATTTCGGAGAGCAGCATTTCAGACAGACTTGCGCGGTATTTAAAGTTGTGTTTTTCTGTGGCTCGAAGGTACGTATTGTTAGTGAAGAGGGGTCAAATATTCGTTCTTGAATTGATAGCATTGCATTCTGTCCTTGAACCTATACTCGTAGCAATGTCACTGACGAAGTACGCTGCCATGCCGGTTAGAGTGTCGGTTGCTGGACAAGCGAGAAGTAAGTTCTTTGTGTGTTCTGGTTATGAAGATCGGACAAGATGAAATCAACCGTCGGTAGTTGCGATTATTTCGGGATTTGCCTGCCGCATTGGAAAGTGGTAATGTTGGTTGGTTTACCCAGCTAGGTTGGTGCCGCCTAGCAGGCACGATTGTCATGAGGCAGAAAGCTTTTAGTAGTAATTCGTTGGGTCCATCCGCTGGACTGGGTTTTGTCACGCGCCGATGTTATTTCTCTACTTGACCGCGGGGCAGGCTTTTCATTTAACAAGCAAAAAATGAGATGGTTATTGGTAACACAGGTGGTTATCATTATCTGAGGTAGCTTGGTGGTCAGAATGGTCATGAAAGTTCGCGTCGCGGTGACATTTTGTCTGCCATTGATCTGGTGGATGAGCATTGCCGACTATGGTTGCTCTAAGATTAGATTGCTGATAACCATTTACAGACGCGGTTAAGCACTTGAAGTCCAGGAAAGCGCTGTGATTGAAGATTATGGGTAAAGTGACAATTGCTGAGCTTGCCGACATGGGCGTTCATCTTGCTATAGATTTTTGGTACGGTCAGTCTGTCATTTGTCCTATTTGCGTGGGAGTTTACCCGTGATGTAAGTGAAAATCGACCGTCGCGCTTTTATCAGATTTGATTTTAGTCTCATAATGCGATGAATTATCCACTAATAAGGCCGACCATCGATCTTGTCCCATTAGTTTGGGCTTTCAAGTAACAGCCGAGCGCTGAAAATGCGGAAGGTGGTGGCATTTTAGGGAAATATATCCTCTCTAGATGAAAATTCAAGGGCATATTTCTTCTCTTTAACTTGCGTTGCGGAAGATTTCTTTAAATGGCGTGAAACTTTAATAAGATTTAACGTGGACTGACACCGCTGGTTAAATGTGAGGTTATTGCACCTTGTCGGTTTTTGTACGTATAACACGGATTTGTTGATTTTTTACTATTGATTATTGGCGTTACTTTTTTTTCAGGGCATTATTTTTTGTGTTTGTGACGCTTACAATCAAAAATGCGACGTGTTCATTTAGGTCCGGAGGTACTTGGTCAACAAGTAGGGCGCGCTATTCAGGGTATTATGGCGGTTAGAGACGCGGATAGGTTTGCGTCTCAATCACAACCATTCTCTCTTCAAGCGTTTATGTGGGCAATCGACAGAAAACTTTGACTTATTTACTTGGCGGGCCGTCATGCCAAAGGGGTTGTTACTGCGGAATAATCGAGCTTACGATGGTTTCCTTTTTTTTGGTGCTTTGTACTGGGCCAGTAGGGCATATTCTTGTCACGTGTAACCGAAAACAAAGCATGCGCGCCACGACCTATGGTGAACAAGGAGGTTTGCCCAGTATGAAAAGAACCGGCTTTATTCTATTTGTGACTTGTTTTCCAAGAAGGGGCCACGTAGCCGAGGCGGCTGGCTGCCGTTTTAAACGCGTGCGGGCCGCGTTTTCATGCCGCGCATTAAGCAGGGTTGCCCGATTCGATCCCCATTGTTTGTAGGACAGTACTCATAACAGTGAATTTTGAATCGCTGGAAGTAATGGTAGCGCGATGTTGTAATTTATGGATTGCCGCATTGATCCCGTGCAAGACTTGCATGAAGCGGTCACACACAGCGTTTGTATGGTAAGTGTTTGTGAAAGGGCAACAAGTATGCACGCGCTCAAAAACGATTAGATCCAAGAGCTTGTCGCTTATGTGTTTGTTCGAAGTAGCGCTTTTCCTAGAACGTTCGTATGTTTTGCGGGTAGGATGTGACTTTGCAGAGTGGTTTTTTCCCATTTCTGGATGTTGTTGAGCTGGCTTCCAAATAAGGCTGTGCATTTGGTCAATAAATCGTTATCTTTGATGGAGTTATAAGTTGTAGAGATTGCTGAGAAGCGGGACCACGCTGATGGAATGACTCGACGTCGGAAGGGAAAACTATCGTCAGCATAAAATTGCGTGGAGCTGTCGCGTTTATCTAGCACAATAGTGAGTGTTTCGTCATGTTTTGCTTTTTACGTTGTGTGTCGTTTATGTATGCTGTTGGTTGTGTCCACCTTTATTGTGGCGCTAAATGCGCCCTTCTATGGTTTTTTTGGATTGGCGGTTTACCTTAGGTTAGTTGTGACTCACATCGGTTCTGCTCCATCGCGCGCGCACGGT
>Ga0163217_1048578_pt1 | contig 11735 bp, 4 predicted proteins | sample SynspAceP_FD_185933 | JGI IMG/M metagenome (GOLD analysis project Ga0163217, IMG submission 185933) | Saline lake microbial communities from Ace Lake in Antarctica - Synechococcus sp. Ace-P (PacBio error correction) | ecosystem: Environmental > Aquatic > Non-marine Saline and Alkaline > Saline ... | reverse complement strand
GTTCGGTTTTTAGTTCCAGATGGATGAGCGATATAGAATTTGGTTTCTTCGAGATTTGTAAAACAAGCGCCTTATCACCGCTGGACACAGTTGACGAAAAAAGTGAAAAAGGAAGGTGGTAGATGTTCTTTATCAGTCGCAGTGTGACGCCTTATTTTTGCACGTAGAAGCAGTTTTCAGATGACTATTTTAATCGACTTAAAAAAGCGCAATATTTCCTTTTGTTACAGTCAACCGGCCTATTATCCCAGAAATCGCGCCAACTGTATTTCGCTTGAGACAACGAACTGGGTTCGGTACATCGCACCTCTTTCTTTATTAAAACAAGGGCACCGTGAAATTGCCGATTATGGCTGGTCCTCTTTTGAAAAACAAAGACGCTAGCGGACCGTTATAAGGGACATTTAGAGCCTTAGCCGAATTTAAGTAAAGGGCCAACCCACGTCTGCTATATGTGAAAGGTACTTTCAAGAAAAGGCGGTCAAAAAAGGGGTTGCAATATTTTTTGGAGACAGGGCATCTTTTTTAGTGCCATCGCCTGTGCAAATGATGAAATGGCAGCTGGCGCAATGAGCGCTTTGCGTGAAAAAAAGGCCGAGATATCCCGGGACGATGTATTGTCATCGGTTTGAATAACTTATTTTTAGCCGTTATACCTATCAAAACTTTTCAACCATCAACTTACCCATCTCCAGGCTAGGTTAAAAAACCTGCGCAGCTGGGGTACTTAATAATTATATACATTAATCGCAAGAAGATTATTGTCAACATCTATTTACCTGCAACTAGTTGGTCAGAGATTCAGTAAAAAATATAAAAAGAATAGATAAGATAGATAGGAGTAAAAAAGGGAAAATACCTTCTTCTTTTTAAGACAGATTACAAAAAAAGCCCTGAATATTCAGGGCTTAATATATGTTGGTTGCGGGAAAGCAGGATTTGAAACCTTACGACCTTCGGGTTATTGAGCCCGACGAGCTACCAGACTTGCTCAATCCGCGGTCATGTAATGTCTGCCTTCTAAAGTATTGAAAAATTCAAGTGGGGTTGCCGGGAGCAGGATTTTGAACCTACCGGACCCTTCGGGTTATGAGCCCGCGACGAGCTACCAGACTGCTCATCCCGCGCCTTGAATTCTTCACCTTTGAAAGGGCTTTTAAAATAAGCCCCGTTCGAAGGAGGCGTATTATACATAGGCCTTTAGTAACACGCAGGGGCGAAATGAAATTAAATGTGCTTTACCGGACTGTTTGCCACTAATTGGCCTGCTTGTTTCAATTACGTTACGTTGGCCTGATTACTTGAAAAAGAAATTAAGATCCTTTTAGCGGCTAATATGAAAATCTAACTCGCTTATTTCCAGAGACCATCGTGAGTGGTCAGTTAACCTCAACTTATGTTGTATACGTTAAACCATCTCTGGGTGATGATTAAGTTTTTCTGCGCGAAAGGCTATTTGTCACATCCAACCAAAGGCCTCGAATAAAACTTTTAAATTTAAAGGTTTTAGTTAGCTTTCTCGGACTATTACCATTGTTGTGACTCATCTAAATTAGCATTTAAATTCATGTAAGGCATGTTCGATTTGTTCTGAGGTGTATTTTGCATAAAAACCATTTCTCCCATTAATGCAAGTGGGACATTAATAACTTGCGCGCAAAGATGAGCGCATTAGTTTGTAGTTCGACTTTGTTTTACTAGTATGACGAATTAGTGGTACACGAAAGGTATGTGTGCTGCGCATTTACTAGGCCAACACAAGTGTGGAGATTTGACTACAATGGGATATTTAAGACTGACAGATCACAAAAATCCCCTGGTACATACAATAATCAAAAGCTAATATTTTACAACCGGGGAGGGTTTTTTTTCAACTAAGGCTGATTTTAGAACTCAACCGCTAGCGAAACATACACCTGACCGTCCTCTTGGGTCATGTACTTTTGGAGTCAAAACCACTATTAGTAAAAACACTTGGCAGTGGATCTTCATCAGTGGATGTTATCCCGCCATACTGACATAAAATAGCTGGTCTCTGTGGCCATAATGTACACCTTAGATAATTTATTATTGCGCATTTCAAAACGTTAGCATGGCTATCAAATGGGATGTTAAAGCCACCAGTCGAACACCAACACTTCAAGGTGCCATCAGCACAAATTTTGGTTCATCATCATAGCATGCGTGAGCATAACGGCACAAAAAGATTTGGCTGGAGTGCGCTTTCATATGCGCCAAGTTGAAGCCCTAAAGTTCATGCGTAAATCTGGCGAGGAAACACCGATATTAGTAAAGTTTTCTGGACGTCCAGCGGCTTCAACTTTTAACCTGCTTGTGGAATCAACCAAGTCGATATTGCGTGATATACGGTAGCATGATATTGTGGCGTAAAAATCGCCGCATTGTCCAGTCGCTAATTTTGTAACTAGTTACAAAAATCTAACAGAGTATCAAGTGACGCTGCGTTTAACAATTAAGTATTGTTAACTTTGGTTAAAAGAGGACCGGTGAATGGGTCTCCGGCTCTAACAAACTTGCGTCGGATTCTTGTGGATTAGCCGGTTAGTACCGCTTGGGCATTTTTCTTTGAATGATCAAATCTTCAAACTAAAAGCTCCAATAATCCCACTTCCACAGACAATCAGCAACCGGCTCAAAGGAAAATCCTAGGTTGTATGCAGTAGATTTTTCAGGTTTTCAGCAATCTTCATTAACCTGCGGTTCTTACTTGCTGCAAATGCGTTAGCTTTTTGAATAGGTCAGTCAACTGTTGACAGCGTTTGTTGCACCGACCATTACGTAAAAAATACAGTAGGGGCCTAAAACGAGGGTTGATACCGAGGCTCTATAGGAAAAAGTCATCTGTAGCGCGCCACGACATGGCCAATTTAGATCAAAATCGTATCACCGATAGTGCCGCCGTAGTCTTCCGTAACGTAAGGCAATTTGGTAAATCTAGTTCGCTTGTAACCGGTTAAGGCCTAATTCACCAAAAACAGCATTAAAACTCTAACTTTCCGTCAAAATCAGGATTACGATTACAAAAGGTAAAAGCTATTCTTGCATTCGCTAAGGAATCGTAGTCTTTGTGAAAATTTATCTTTTCACGATATTGCATACCAAAATGCAAAGCCTGCAAGTACCGCCACTCATTTTCAAACGCATCGGACAGAGCAAATGCTTCAAATACTTTATGCATTTCAGCTTCTAGATCAATTATTCTTTCGCCCGGTTAAACGAATCAACAACAATATGCAGAGTATTTGGTGCCGTCTGTAATAAGAGTTGAGAGGATTAAATATTCACCAAGAGCCCACACCAGCAGTTTCCGGTTAAAGGATTACAATTAGATCCGCCAAACCATTCAAGGCTAGGGTTAAAAAAACTCGTGATTTAACACATCTGCACCTTGAACTAAAATCGTTCACACCAGTGGTCATAACTCACGTCACCAGAAACCATATCTAACTTCACCTGCAGCATTAGTGTGAATCTAAAGGTATTCTGATTCTGTGTTAGCAGCATCACTTAAAACCATTACCCCTCTGCCACGACCAAAAAAAAGCCATGGGCAAAACCCAAAGAAGGTTCAGATGATTAGCCGCACGCACGGGGCGACGTTAATATGGGAAAACTTGGGCGCCCAGCCCCGCTCGGGCTCGGTTGCGAGCAAAAACTCACTTCAGTTGTCCAAGTGACCATCATTCACTTAAATATAGTCTGCTTTAAAACATAAGCATTGACTCGACTTCATCAGCAAACGTAAGAATAATATGACAAATCGAATCCACATAAACCGATTTGTCTAACACCAGGTAGCGTAAGCGGTGACTCTTCTGTCTAATGTTCGCCAAAAGCTTCCACAACCAGGACTCAACTACTGGAATATTTGCCAAAAAAAGCAGGTTACAAAATACGAACCGGGGGGATTACCACATTGCACTCGTATTCGTCTTGCGGACGCTTAAGCGACGGTCAGAAATAAATAAGGGTGAGCGGTTGGATAACTGATGGCTGCCAGCACACTACTATTTTCACTAGTAGCAACCCCCATAAGCCGATGTAACAAATATTCTTTGTTATTACCGTGAGGCACCATCTGGGATAATCAGCGGTTATTTTAGCCGCCATTGTAGTCTTGCTTGGTATTAAGGTTAACCACGCCTGTCCAACTGCATCTGAGCCTTATAGTGCTGAAAGCGCCATCTTTGACAACTTCCAGACGACCAATCGCTATCATCCGCACTAATGAAACTGGTATCAACAAAGTTTAAACCCGTTCATTTAGTCGGCTGGATTAACCACTTGTCCGTATTATTGTTTGTAGTTACTAGTGGTTGAAGCAACGCCTAGCCTCTTAAGTTTATATTTGAGGTTCCAGCTGCTAGCATTCTGTGTAAAGGCATCTGGATTGTTTTGTGCACCGGTATTAATAGTTCAGTGTTTGGGTGATATCGCTGAATGTTCTTGCACCGATAGAAATCTAAATATATCCGCACGGCATCTATCACTGCTAGAGGTGATGGTGATTCAAAATTTTCACTTTGCGACGCCACAAGCTGCCCTCCCATGATCAGTTCGACTTCGCTTTCTTTAACTTGTTTTGTTCTGGAGAAGCTTAAAGCGCCAGTCTTGTCGCAGTGAATAATCGTTGGGGCAATCGCTGCTGATAGCAGACTTAACTTTGTTTTTTAGTTTCATGTGCTTCCAATACTGAGTTATCAAATATTAAAAGTTGTGTTCCCATTGATTTGACTACAGCTGCGTAATGATTAAGTTGTAAGCCTTTAGAAAAACTCTTTTAACTCTCAATAAATAATTGTTATTTCATTGAGTTCTTAAAACGCCAACTATACTAATTGATAGAAAGTCATCCCCTATTGATTAGTAGGCGGCCAATCGCCCGATGTAAATAAATTGTTATTGATATTTGGACATCACTTTTAAACAATGGTTCCTGACCCACTAAGGCTTAAAAAACTTAAGAATAGACTTGTATAAGACAATCATCTTTCACGTTTTTAAACCACTTATATGGTTTTTAGGATAAATTTTATAAAGTCAACCCATTGAAATTTGATATTCAGTACAAAACCAGCATGTAACTTATCAGCAAAATTAATTTATTATTGTATTTTTGTGCGTTTATGAAAAAATTTAACAAAACATAGGGTTTAACTTATTTTCAGCCGTGTAGCACCGACTAATAAACATCAAAAATGTACCTTTCATCGCGGGTTTGCTTCTACCTTCAATCTGCGCTTCCAGTTACTCAAAATGAACAACAACAGCCGGACTTTTCGGCTCAATATTTATCAGCGTTGATATAAAGCAGTATTTGATCATTGACCCGCACTGGCTCAAGAAACGTGATTTTATCAACACCATAATTCAAAATTGTCTGTATTGAGGAATCAGGCGAAAAACATTATTGATAAATACGCGTTAGGCAATCAAAGTAACGGTTAATAGCCGTGTGCAATCGTCGTTCTTGAAGGGGCTCTCATTTAATACAGCGCTCATGGATCACCGTGTATCCATTGGTGTCGCCGGTTGCTTGGGCAAATAAATCAATATCACTTTGCGCAATTTTTTTTTATCCATTCACTCGCGGGTAAACGTTCGTTCAAAGCCACATTCAAGTAGCGTTTCTTAGCAGGGTTTAATCCTTTTAAAAATATATAATTAAGATTAGCAACTAGGCAACTATCAATAAAATTGATGGTTCTGTTATATCATTCATATGATTTAAATAATAATATAAAGATAATATCCTTTAACAAATCGTTGAGGCCCCCTTACATAACGTTTTAAATCGAATCGACCTAAATTGTTTGCGGTATTTGTGCCATCTACACTGCCGGAAGTCTGACTAAGGCCGCAGATGTGCTCTGTTCACCCAACCAGCGGTCAGTAATTCTCTCGCTAGATTGCGCACATGCTTAAATGATCCGGCTGTTTGTTCGGTACCGCGTCATGGTATGACACCTACCCCAGTGCACAAATATTATTCGGTGCCGCCAGAGAAGCCATTAGGCTTATTAGCGTAAAAAGTGTTCAACAAAGCCATATTTTTGATCCTAGGTTAAAGCGGAAAAAACATTTCATTTTTGCTGCTCGAGATTTACTTGAAGTAAGCATCCATTGCCAAGGCTAACCGCGCTTATTACAAAAATGCGCGCCCCAATATTTCTTTGACCAATTACGATCTCGGAACGAATAAAGTTGTTGGTTTCTGCCATGGCCAGTGGTCATCTTGTTTTTATGCGAACGCCTCATCTTTTAGTGATCCGCATTTATTGCAAGACAAAAAATCGCCCAAGATAGGGACTTCTTCACGTTCGTGGCCCGCAAAAATCACCCCTGATTTTAGCCCAGGGGCATGGGAATTGGAGACCTTCCTTACGTCTGTGGCCACATAAAATTTCACACACGCCGCAGCGGTGCTGGCCCTATTGATGTTGCGATTGATACAACCTTGGGGCAAAACGCCATTGTGTTTTGGCAGTCAGCATTTTTGAACGGTTCCCAGCACTATTGTAAAAAAAACTGACCTTTTTCTTGTTCTGCCTTATCATTTGGCTAAACCACTACGATATTTCACTTTACGAAGGCTGCCGTTTTGATTTACCCTTTGGAATACTTCTTGTATTGCATGTGAGTGCCGACATTAGACTACGCTCATATGTTGGATGCGAGAACAAATATGCCCAAGTTGCTACAGCCTTGCACCACTAATTAATCTAGAGCAATGACCTAAATTTAACAAAAATATCCTGTATTTTTTTTGTTGCAACCTAGTAGTATGTTAAGGGTAAGTGCGGAAATAAAGGGTAGTTATGCTATTATAATGGAAAACTAGTCAATATTGCACAAGCAAATACCAAAACAACTGTCCCATGACCAAAAATTGAAGTTGTGGAAAACTGTCGCTCAATACGCCTTTGCATTGCCACGTAAGCTTGCCACGTCGATGATAATTTGAGCAACCTCATAAAATCATTCAAACGGGGGGCGACCGTTAACTAAAGGGGGAATATTTAATCGCGCAAAACGATTAGTTTTACTCTGTCATATGCATTTTACGCTCTGTCAGTTAAGGCGGCTGGACTATCACTGATAATGGCGATGAAACAACATCACCGTTTTATTCTACCTGGCGAACGTGGTGGGATTAGATGGTTTAGCCCAGAATAAATTACACTAATTCTGTTATTGCCTTAGAAACCGCATCCTAGTTTGCGAAATTCCATTTTCATCGACTTGAAGAGCTCAGTGTGCAGTACCCAAATTACAACGCCACCTTATTTACAATTGTATGAGTCGTGAAACACCCCACGAGCAGCAAATTATTAGTTTGTTAGGTAACGGCCAGTGCTGAAGCTGCGTATTGCATCACTGCTCAGGAGTATGTTCAAACGCGGCAACAGTAGTCGCAAATTATCAGCAACCGCTTTTTTACATGCCTATGTCGCGCACAGATATTGGCAACTTTTTGGGACTGACGATCGGAAACTGTGAGCCGACCTTTGCTCGATTGGCAAAAAAACCAATGTAATCGCAGTAGACAAAAAAGAATACTCATCAAAGATGTTCAAGGATTGCAACAACTGGCGAAAAGGAACTCGAGTAGTACTAGCCAAGATTATCTCAAAATTTGATTCACATCAAAATCGGTTTTTTATAACTACTTAGTATGCGTGATGCCATAATAAATTAAGGGCCAGTATTTGCACCTCGGATTAGTAGGTTACAGAAGAATGAACCTAACTTCGCTCAGACTCCCCTGTCATTCTTCACTTGTTTAAGAAATTGTGAAAACGCGCAGTTGCAATGATCTTATCTAAGGTCAATGGACATGGAAGGCTTATAGCCCAACGTTTACACTGTTGTGAGCTTGCTTCAAGCAGATATATTGGCGGTCTGTTCTGCAATGCAGCCACTAAAGCGTGTATGGCCATTGATGGTTGCCAGCTCCAATGTGTGAAACAGGCCTGGAGCTCAGTTGGAAATTAGTCTACTCTGGCCATATGTTCTTACAGACTTTAGTGATAACTTTAAGTCAATCAATTCCCCGTTTAATTATGCGCAAATGCTAAAGTACTCAAAACTAATTCAAAACCGTGTTAACATGCCTAGTTAATCGATGTGTTCAATAAAGAGTATGAACTGTTCAGGCATTTCTCGTTTTTAATAAACAAAAACCTGTGCAAAAAAATCACTTATTATTTCACCGAGCAATTTTTTTAAAAAATGCTTTAACCTTGTTATTCAACCTCTGGGACTGACTAGCAAACCCCTCAGTAAGACAGGCAATTCTAGTTCAAAACTGATACCAGGGCTTCACAATCATTGGGGGAATCTGTGCAGCTAAAGCAAGAGTCATAAAAATTAAGAACACAACTATTTTCTGCTTGAATTTTTCCCCTCTTCAAGCGTGTGAAAATAGTTTCTTCATTCATTTACGCCACCAAGTATCATCCTCTAATAGCGGGCCAACACTGCCCCTAAACAACAAAGATTTGCTCGCTGTTAGAAATGATTACAGAGACTAACTATTAAATTTTTTGATCGTCAATGGTGTAAGGTAATAATCAATTATATTTCGCCCAACTGACAATGTCATCTGCTGAGTGAGTTTCGCTAGTTTGCCAATGTGTGGCGGTGCTCTAGTGCTTGGCTTACATAGTTGTTGGTATTTAAGGCTGTTCATATCACTATTTATTTGGGGGTTATTTACTAATTAGTATTGTCTTAGGTAAATAAAGCTGATAAAAAAGAACCTAATATTTACTCATATTAAACGGGCAATTATATGGCTAATACGTCGCAATTGTTAGCATCATTTAGAAATCTCTTGTTCACACAATTCAATGTCGGCTATGACCTTTAGAGACTTCTAAGTATTAACCTTGCCGTCATGAACCAAAAACATTGACAAATATCGTATTAATGTCAATGTTGAAAACCTAGATAAAAGGTAAATCAGCGTGAAAACAAAAATAGGCTCGGTACAGCCGCATTAAAGCTTAAAAGAAGGCAATAGTCGGTTTGTTCTCAGGTGGCGCCGCAGTATTGATAAGTAGATTAACCAATCACAAACGAGAGGTTTGTTGAGGGCAGGCACCTTTGCAATTATCTAGGTTGCTCAGATTCACGTGTTCAGGCTGAAATTGTATGTTGACCCAGGTTTAGCGATTTATTTGTAATTAGGGAAGCAGGCAATATTGTCGCACCTTCCCAGAGTGGGGTAGTATTGAATTCGTCAGTTAGATACCTTTTGGTACGGCCTTTAGTGGTGGTACTCGGTCATTCTCAATGTGGTGTGGCTAAAAGCGACTATCTGATGAATTGTCTCCCCCACCGGAGGACATTCGTCTAATTATTATCCATCGTTAAATCGCCATCGCCCAACGATAGAACCTTATTTCATACCGAGCTTACGTTCATCCACATTGACAAGTTATTGGATGCTTCTGATATTCACGCCAATATCTTGCTTCAACCAATCAACTCAGCACGGTTCGCCAGCGTTTAGAAGACGATAGTTCAACAGGTGTAAAATTAACTATTAATCGGCGCAGAGTTCATTCACTAAAAAACGGCGTAGTTACCTTTATAGAAGGCGTATAAACGGCAAAACGCGTGTTCACCATACAACAAGCGTCACCCACGCAGCACATAATATACTCATTGATATTTCAATTAACTAAAACTGCGTGGATATGTCATCCATATTACACGTTATAACAACTTACGTTTCTTTACCCTACCCCTTTTAATGCTTCAGCACTAAGAGCGCTCTGGCCGATGTAGCACAATGTAATATAAATAGCTTTATTGGGGTCTTTGCTCTTAATTCCAATCAATTTCTTTCAACGAAACCGCGCAGGGCATATTAATGCGCCAACGGCCGGTTTCGCAAGATGTTCAGCAGGTACGCACATCAATTAACAAACCCTTGTTCTGTGCACGCTCAGCCGCGGCGGTTTGGCGCAATCAGATACAACGGGATTATTCTGTATTTTTACTTGGTTAATTAAATCCCCACAGGTACCAACATAAGTTACTCCTTCAAAACCCTATTTTTTTAGAATAGTTGATTTCTCGACACAGCAAGTAAAACCGCTGATTGAAGCAAGTTAAGTCCAATAAATTTGCACTAAGGAAAATCCAATTGGGCTGACCAATAAGTTAATGACTCAAAGAATAACAATTTAGCATGACTCCAGCAATAAAGTAAGGGCAGCATGTAATTTCATATTTCTCTTCCACAGAAATGTTGAAACATATTATTAGCGCCCCCTAATATTTAGAAGCAACTAATATTAGTATTTTTCTATAGATGCTATAATAGCGTTCTATTGTTTACTGAATATGGGTTTAAGTGGGGAAATCGTGAGATCATAGTACAACTCGGCTAATAATTGCCGGTCAGGCTGAATCAATTTATCGAAAATATTAGCAAATAAAAAAGTCGCTTGATGATCTTATGCACTCTGATGAATCAAGAGCGCAGTGTCTCTTGAGTTAAAACCCAAAGTGATGCCCTTGGGTCAAATTTCGGCTTTTGTCACCAGCATCTGGCACGTATCTTGCGCGAACACCAATTTGGTAGACACACGTCGCGATTGCCCAGAGCAATTTATTATCCGGAAGTGCATCCGCGGGTAAAACAGATTCATTTGAAAACTCTATGAGTTTTTTTTGCGGCGCCTAATTAAATTTTTTGCGGGAGAAAACTGTGTCTGAACAACAAAACTTCACATCCAATAGACAAAGCGGTATCGTTACTCCCCTAAAGGGAGGAACTTGCCTTTATTTTTTATATTATGTTTGCATCTAGTGGCGGGGCATTAATTGCCTTTGCGAAGTCACTCCACGTGAAGAAAGAGACGCAAATTGTTGTCCCCATGATTGAGGTTATTTGGGTGGACGCCCCAAATTTTATTACTGCTCGCCAAGTAGGGCGACAAGTTACCACTTCACTTGGAAAACTACTGACCAAATTTACTGGGCTTGAAATGTATATATTTCAAACGTCTTTAGACGGCAAATTGTCAGTAATTTTACGCTTTATGTCGGTTGAAGATCGCGAAGAGCCCTGCCTTAATACACATATAAACAAAAAACTATCATGCAAATTCAGAACACTTATCCTGCAGTAGTGCAAAACTGGCTATAAAACCGGTGGAGTGGATTTGACGTGCCCATTGTTTATGATCGGTTTGACCGAGCAGTGATGAACAACCCAATATAACGCATGGTCGCCTTAACCACCGTATAGCGCAAAGAAAGTATCTACCTTAAATTACAAAGCATTGAAAACACCAGTGAAGTCAAAGTTGTTTGGTGGCCCGCCAAACGAAAAAATCCAAGTTGGGAGCTTAGATGTTACCGGCCCTTGCCCGCCTATCAAACCAGACGCACTAAATGTTTTATGATGCCATCAGAACTATACACAAAACCAATTACCGTCAATCACATCTTGCGTTTGTAATTGGTGCCCCAAAGCGCGGTGTTTTAATTTGAACCCAGGTTGATTGTTGCATGCGTAGGCATCGACGAGTTTTAAAACAAAAAAACACTTTGTGGGTATAAAACCAATTCGAGTCAAAATTGGCCAAAAAGGGGGCCGCTATCTATTTTGGCAAAAGACGTCAGGCCCCCCCCCACTTGTTTTTTTTCCATTTCGGGAACGGGGAATTTTCTTTTTCTTCCCCCCTTTTTTTTTC
>Ga0163217_1033918_pt1 | contig 11735 bp, 15 predicted proteins | sample SynspAceP_FD_185933 | JGI IMG/M metagenome (GOLD analysis project Ga0163217, IMG submission 185933) | Saline lake microbial communities from Ace Lake in Antarctica - Synechococcus sp. Ace-P (PacBio error correction) | ecosystem: Environmental > Aquatic > Non-marine Saline and Alkaline > Saline ... | reverse complement strand
TTTGATACGAGTAGCCGATCCATCCTCATCTGGTACTACACCGTGCTCCTCCCTTCGGTATCAAAGGTTGGCCGCTTGGGGCGCGGCAAACGATGGGGCGGGGTTATCGGCGCTTATTCAGATCTGCCTTTCAGTTACCGTGTGCCGCTCGCCTTCATGCGGAGATTTTACCGCGCGCGTTGACGCGCCGAGCAGCGGCGGCGCTCCATTCAACCCTTGCGCCCAACCCGCCCAACACACCTTCCAAATGGCCTGTTCGACGCGTCCAGTAAGGTGTGCGGGGCCAGCGCCGGCTGACCAATCGCGTAGTCACGGCGATAGGCGGCCAGCCGTATCGGCCGCCCGCGCCGCGTTCCGTCGCTCGATTCATTTCGAGAAAAGCAATTCGACGCTCACAAGCCTAGAGTCCGCGCAAATATCATAGCGGGCGAGCTGTCGGCTGTTGTCCGCAAAGCCTGCGTCACGCAGGCGGACGGGAGCGTGCGATAAAATCGTCAAACTGTCCGCAAGCCTGATCACATTCGCAACCTATTAATGGCGACCGTCATCCACTTGGCGAGTGCTCGGCCAGACCGTAACAGGCTTTCCGCCCAGCGCCACCTCCGGTCGATTCGCGTGTATCAATGCCATCCAATCGGCGTCCACAGTCCCCCGGTAGTCACAGCGTCTGCCAGCAATCGCCTCAAGCGGGTCCTATTATGTGAGGTCAGCGCCAGAGCAAGCGGCCTCAGTACATCAGGCGAACGGCCTTCCGGCGCGGGTTCAGCCAGAGCAAAGCTCGAGCCCAGCGCCAATGGACGACCAATAAACCCTTGCCCATCGCCGTCAGAGGCAAGCGCCAACCGTTGCGGTCAATTCAATCCGTTGTGGGCTCGAACCAAAGCTTGCATCATTGGGCGATTATCCCGCGTGACAACGGCATTAGCGCGCAAAGAGTGCCAGATTGTTGGCCGCCATGTTCAGCGGATCTAGAATGGCCGGAATTCGGCGCAGGACACGGTTGGCATCCAACCTTCAGCCGTCAGCGGCGGGCAACAAATTCTGACTACGGCTCGCGCATCCCCGTCGCCGCCCCAAGCAGATAGAGCTTGCGCCGTCGCTTCCGGTGACATGTCGGTCCAAGAAGCGCCTCAGGTCTGAGCCAGCCTCAAGCCCGTTGTCAGCTTCAGGTCCGTCAACATTTTCCCCAATTTTTCCATGCCCCCCCAACGATGGTATCCGACGAAAACGGCACACCGACCTTCATCTCGTCCAGAAACATCCTCTGGCAATATCGGCAAGACGTGTTCGGGCCCTCAAGGACAGAATCAGTCTGTGAAAATCGTATCTGAGGTAATTTCAAACGGTGACGGCCCATTAGCGTGGCGGGCGGTGCTGCCTCTCAATGTTCGCTGGCCAGATCGCGTCATGAAAACGATCCAACGCGGCCGCATCAAGTTCCCATCGCTTTCGACCCAAAAGCCTTCTGGCGGTTCCGGCACAACCAAAAACGGTCTCTTCACCGCGGATTGCGCAAACAGCTCACGCGCGAGGTCAAGCGGCAGCTGTTTCTCCGACGCGCATCATGACAGGCCGCACGCACCGGACCCCAGTTTTGACTCGCCGCCGACCTTGTGTGATCGCGGTCAGAAATTTCCGCACGCCGCATCCAGATTATACCGCGCGCAAATATAGGCATCGACGCGCAGCGCCGGATCCTGTGGCGACCGGTGTTGCGGGCTATAAAATTCGGCATATTCATCGGGGTGGCAGCGCCTGCGCCGCAACTAATACGAGCGCGTTTCAAAACGCCGAGTCAGATCCAGATGGGCGGCGAGTCCGGCCCAGCACGACGCGGGCGCAACATATTCGCGCCACAATCGGATGTGAAGGTTTCAGCGGGAATCTCTTGCAACTAAACGAGTCGCCCGATCGGCGGACGTGCTGCCCAAAGCCTCTCTGCGTTTCAGACCGCGGGCCAACTTCAGATACCGGGCGTAAAAGCGTTTCGCGCCTCAACCCCTCGACCGCATCGACTGCGCGGATGACAGGCCCGCCAGCGCTACCATCGCGCTGGCAGACAGAAAGAGGCGTTCTAATTGCCATAGCTATCAGGCAGTTCGAGTGCGAACATCTTCGGCGCCGTCGTGCTTGGCCGACGGACCCCGCCAACCAGACCAAAATGACGAGCAGGCAGCACTAACAGCCCCCAACGAATGAATAGCATTTATTCTTCATGATGACCCCTTATCGCGTTTAAAAATGTTGAGCATGCTTGATTAAGCCCCCATTACTCTAAGCCTGACTTATGACACTCTGTGGCCTGCGCCGCGCTATGAGAGACACGTTGCAGACACAAGGCTTTTAACGCGCAAAATGCAATTTGAATCAATCCTTTCGCGCCCTATCGGCTGGTCGGCTTGATGGGTGTGGCAAAACAACCGTAGGGCGACGTCTAGCAAGTCCCTCGGACGCGACTTTTTCGAGTCGGATAATGAAAGAGATTGAACGCGCGTCTTGGAACGCACTGTTGAGCTATTTTCGCGATCACGGCGAAGCGGCTTCGCGACGGAGGAAACGCCGCGTGGTCGAACGCCTGCAATGGAACCCGAATTATGTCATGGCAACCGCGGCGGGGCCTTCATTCCACCCGGAGAACGCATGAATGCTAAAAAGCGCGGGCGCTTTTAGTTGACTGGTTAAAAAGGCGATTTTTGAAAACCCTGATGGAGCGGGTCTGCGAAAAAATACGCGGCCTTGCTGCAATTCCCATCCCCGCGCCGGATGCCGCGAACTTGATGGATGAGCGCGAAACCGATCTATGCACGCGCCCATACCACTGTTCACGGGGCCAAAGGCCCGCATACCGCGAACGGTCGGAACGGATCTGAACCGCGCGTTAGACGCCTATGAGGCCCCCCAAAAATGGATGATGTATTTAACCCCCACAACGCCAGACATTAAACAGCGAAATCGTCCGGGATCGGACCCTGGCCGTCTCGGGCTATGATACTTGGTTATCGGTCAGGTGTTGAAGATATCGCACTGGCGATCACCTGAGATCGAAAAATCACGACGTCGACCGGGTCGCCGTCGTCAACGGAACGAGCGTCATTCATGCCTTTACATGGCGCGGCCACTTGCGAGGCGTGTCCGATTTCCGCACGCATATGAATTATCCGCCCTGCCGGTGAGATCAGAAAAGCATGGCCGGTCTCGACGCGGTGCTGGATTCGCTTGTTTTCCGCTGGCATTTGATCGCTACTGATACGATTCTAGCCTTTGCGGCGGTGGTGATTCGGCGAACCTGAACCGCGGTTTGCGGCCAGCGTGTTCAAGCTCGGCGCGACCTTTGTTGGCAAGTTCCAACGACCCTATTGGCCAAGTCAATAGTCGGTCCGACTGCAAAGAACCGCGATCAATAATGGCATATGGCAAGAACCTGATCGGGGCCTGTTTACCAACCGGCGACTCGTCTTAATCGACACTGCCTTCTGCCACGCTGCCGCGCGATCAAGAGTCAAGGCCGGCTATGGCGGAATAAACGTCAAATATGGCTTGATTGATCGGCCCCGCAATTCTTCGAGGCCGCTCGACGGTGGGATGGCGCTTGATGTGCTGAGTTTGGAACCCGATGCCGTACGCGAGGGCTATTTCCGTGTCCTGCGCCGCCAAAAAGCCGATGGTTGGCCCCAAGATGAGCGCGAAGCGGCAGTTCGCGCCTGCTAATCTCGGTCACACCTTTGCCACGCGCTGGGAATGACGGCGGGCTATGGGCGGGGCCTTGCCTGCAACGGCGGGAAAGCCGTCAGCGCTTGGCATGGATTATGGCGTTTGAAGTTTTTCCGCCCGGCGTGGTCTCTGCTCCCGCAGCCGACAGCACAGCGTGTGCAGGACCACGTTGTCGGGTCTATCCATGCCGGACGCGCGCGGATTATGGCCCCGTTTCTGACAGAACCCCGACACATTGTTGAGCCATTATGCGCAGATAAGAAGAATGAAGGCGGGCAATTAATCACGCTCCATTTTGGCGCGCGCATCGGTAGAGCTTCATCGAGAAATCAGCCTCTGAAGACCGAACTGAACGCCTACACTAAAGGAATCGCGACATGATCGCATCTCTTAGAGCCGCAAAAAACTCATCTTGGTTCGGCATCATCTCGTGCTCCAGTCTTTTCGGGCTTCTTTCTTCTTCTGAAACCGCGCTGACCGCCGCTTCTCGGCGTTGCGGATGCATGCGGCAGAGGAAAAGACGGCGACCGCGGGCGACCACTTGTGGCGCCGGACTAATGAATGTGCGCGAAACGGCTGCTGGCGGTTATTTTGCCTGGGCAATAGATCCTCGTCAACATTTCTGGCGTCAGTTTGACCACCCGTTCTGTTTACAAAGTCTATTCGGAGATACCGCCTTGGCCTTTGGCCGGCGCGAACCGGAGTGATGGACGCACTGATTTCCTTGATTTTTTGCGGAAGTCCTGCCCAAACCTACGCCATCCTTCACAAACCCGATAAAGGCTGGCGCTTATCGTGGCGCGCCGAGTTCAGCTGATCGTGAACAATCCTCGCCAATCGTTTCGCTTGGTCAATGGATCGTCAATGGCGTGCTACATATTTTTCGGGATTGGATTTACCCCAATGCCAGCGCCTGGGACTGCGCCTGACGAAATCAAAGGCGCCGTTGACCTCCATTTACAAGAAGGCGCGCGTGGCCCAAACGTCGCCGCGATCAATTTTACGGTGTTGCTCGAAATTGGTGAGCTGGCCATCGAGATGTCATGATCCACCGCTCTAACCTGATTATGGTGGCGCTTGAAAGCCGCCGGAGTTGATTTTACTCAGAAGTCTTTGGCGTCAGGACATTGCGCGACTGCCTGTCTATTGCCAACGACTCTGATAATGTCGTCGGCGTTATTCACGTCAAAGCTTGCTTGCGGCGCTGACCCCAAAGCGGGCGATTGCCGCCTCTGTCGATAATTAGAAGTTACTGCGGCAGCCTTGTTCGTTCCGGAGACAACATCGGTTCGTCAAACCAGCTGCCGCGCCTTTTCAGAGTAAACGCGAGCATTCCGCGCTTGTCGCGATGGATATGGCGCATTGATAGGGCGTGCATCACGCTGCGAAGAACATTCTGGAAGAAATCGTCGGTGTATTCAGGTATGAATATGACGAAGAGAACTGGCCGGCGTTAAAGCGTATGAAAGAGGGTCGGCGCGCGTTGCGTGCGCGGGCGATGTGGCGTCCGGGATCTCAAACCGCGCCATGGATTGGAAACTGCCCGATGATTGAAGCCGTCACCATTGCCCGGTCTTCGTGATCCATGAAAGCCAGGACCATTCACGCCAGGTCAGACCTATCGCCTATCACGGCACCGGTTCGAGATCTGACGCGCGACGTTAATCAAATCCAAATCCCTGCGCGTGCGCAAAATTTCGAAGCCAGACCAAAGGAAAAACGCATGAGATCTCTCCATCCTGATTGCCGCGTCATCGGTGCGGCCCTGACCGGCTGTGTGTGGGCAACACAGTTGTCCCTGACTCGGCGACTTGATTAATTTGGCGCGACCCTTGATTACGATGGAAGACGGAGCCGCCCACAGCGATGCTGATCAAGACGGGAGGATCTCAGCCTTGGCACGAAGACGGAATTGCGCGCTCGGAATCCCGGGCCGCCATTCCTGACCGACCTGACGGGTTAAGACCATTCATACGGGCGTAGTGGAAGTCATGTGCATGTGCGCGAACTTGCATGGATGCGGTTAAGGTCAATCTTGTCGGCGTAAAAACGGTCGGATACATTGTTCGCGCGGCCTTCGCGAACAACGTCCAGATATAGCTGCGGCGCGAGTGGATTATCGGCCAAGGGCGGGACGGAGGGTGCGTTCGCCGATGCAGGCGGACCCGGCGGCTACCCAACCACAGACGCCATTAGATTGCCTTCCTGGACAATCCCGTCGGCTGGAAAGCCTGCATGGCTTTGGCCGCGATGGCTAATGCGGCCGCAGCTGGCGCGTGCCGGCTAATCGACGCGAGCACCCAACGGACCCGGAAAGGGCGGCACGATCCCATGCGCGAACGAGACGGTGCAGGCACGGGTGTTCTCCTGACACTCGCGGCCAGGCACTATTGTTCGATGTTCGTACCGACTTAAGATCAGGATCAGATTTGAAGCCGCGATTAAGGCGGGTTTGGCCCAAATGGGCCGCGGCGGGCGTAACCTCCGTCCACGAAGCCGAATGAGCCGAGGATGTTGCGGCGTTTAGGCGCTCGCGGAGCGCGCGTGACTTTGCCGATCCGTGTCTTTGGTTTTATGCTCAAACGGCAATGATGCGGAATTGATGGCTGGGTGGTTCGCGAAAGTGGTCCGTTAGGATGATTTGCTGACGATTGGCTCGGATAATTGGCGCGATCAAAGTCTATTTATGACGGCAGTCTGGCTCTCGTACGGCTTGATGCGCGATCCCCGTATTTTCAGGACCAAACCGGACACGGCCCGGCCAACCGGCGCGGATGCCTGGAAGATGTTGAACGGCTGGGCGAAAGCGCGCGAGAACATGGGTTTCAAATTGGCGGTTCACGCAATTGGGCGATGGCGGGCCAATGATTATTCTATGACCAGCTATGAAACGCCGCTTGGCGCCCGATACAGAGGTTAATGTCCCCGATCATCGCTGGCGCATCGAACATAGCGCAAGGTCGTACGCCCGGATTTTGCTGAGCGGGCGGCCAAAAGCTGGGCGTCATTGCCTCGATGCAGCCGTGCACGCAATGGCGCGGTTCGGATTTGGGCTGAAGGACCGGGTCGGTCGACGGCGCCATCACGCGCCGGGTATAGCTGGGGAAAACGTTTTCAGGACGCGGGAGTCCCGATTATTTCAATTCAGAACCTTCCGGTGAGCCATGGGAAGCCGATTGCAGACGCTCCACTTCGCTGTGACGCGGACTAGCTTGATGGATCACCAGAGCGGCGGCTGGTATGCGAAAACGAGGCCTTGAGGCCCGCGAAGACAGTCTGCGCGCATGACCTTGTTCCGGCAGCGCACGCGCGTTTCAGGACGAACATGCTAGGTGTCTGGCCGTAGGTAAATGGGCGGAGCTTTGTTGTTCTTGTCTGACAATCCACTTTGACCGCTGCCAATATTCCCGCCATCCATTGGGGACGCTGTCTATGTCGCCGGCGCAAGACCATTACCGCGCCGACGGACGATTACACCCGGCCTAACAGTTCATTCGCTATGATTGAACCGAACGACGATTGTTGACGATGAAAACCGGTCAGAGGCGTGACCGCGAGGGCCAACCGTCCACCAGAGGGCGGGCACAAGCATCACGGAAGCCATCGCCGCCTGAGCTCGCGCTGGATCGCCCATAAAGATGATCATCCCGAGGACATAACTGCCGAGCATGATCAGAAAGACCCAGGACAGCCGGACTGCGGCCACGGCTTCTATCGCCTTGACTTCTCATTGCAGCGCCTCCCTGATGGGTGGGAATCAACTGTCAGCGCGACGACATCAACATGAAGGCGGCCGCAAAGCCATTGACAGATTCGTAGGACGCCTTCTCACGCCGTTCTCAATGCGTTGCACGTTCTGGATCCGATTTACCGGCCAGGTCTGCAAGATGCATCCTGTGACCAATGACGTTCTTCGCGCCAGCGGTTTAATTTTCGCGGCATCTTGGGAAATTGCATGTTAAGCTCCTCGTGTTCATTGAGGCGCGCATGGTGGCTCCTAGTTGAGGTTTGGTTTAGCTCAACATCGCTCAAACCCAACGCCATATGGGCGTCATCGCCTCGTCACGACCCCGCCACGCTTGCGCCAGCGCCTTTCTATCACGCTTCAAATTCGTTAGCCTCAGCAGCGTGCAATTTTTTAACCCTCATCGGCGATGTTATCCATGACGGCGCGGGACGGGCGAGCGGACAGACCCGGAAACGCCTCTGACGTGATGGCTACATGCACGTGGCTCGGGCGTGTCACCGAACTCGGGACCTGTGCTCTGTGCGCCGCCATGGCCCGCATGGAGGTGGATCATTGTCCACTTCGCAGCACATCGGCGAAAAATCGCGCGGGTTTCGTTTCGATGGATGCAAGAATTCGGACATAGGCGCGCCTTAGCGGACCAAGGAAGCGCGTCTGACTGGCTTGGGCTGTATCTGGGCGCTGCCGCTTCAAAACAGGTGCAGCCGCCCATCTTCCCTTGATTTTGAGACGCCTCTCCCGCCCATGTTGCGCGTCCGAAATTCCTCCTTTTAACTACACCGGAGTGCCAACTTGGCTACGACTGGAAATCCCAAAGCATCGACATTAGCGCTGCCAAAAAGCGAAGAAAAAGGAAGGAAGCCAACTGAAAGAGCCGTGCGAAATGGCTGGATGTGAGAAATGGGGGGCTGCAAAGCGCCGAAATCACGCGGACCCGCTGCCCGAATATCATAATGTCTTCGGCCCATGCGCGCGAATATTAATAAAGGAATTGGAATTCTTCCAGCATGAGCGGATGCTGCACAATCACGAAGCGCAGGTGGCGTGCGTACATGGCCACCGTCCGACGGGGACTTCGCCAAGAAACACCAGCCGAGCGGAGCGCAGAGCGAATAAGCGCCGCAAGGCGGCTCCACCGCGTCTACGGCTGAAGGTTATACGATCTTCGGCGACGGTGTTGATCCAGGCAGTAGTGAGGCGAAACCTCGCACAGCGTGTCAAAAATGGCGCTCAAGGCGCTGCATTATCTCGTCTCGACGACGCGCAACCGACGAGGTGCGCAAACGTACACTAAGCTGGTCAAACAGTTTCAACCCTACGCCAATCAGGGCAGCGCGATGCGGAAGAAAGCTTCCAAACGTCCGTGTTGCTGAAAAGCTTGGAAAATCCTTCAAAAACGCTAATCTAGGTTAAACATTTTCGGGCTGGCTGGTTCGTCCGGCAGCCTAATTATTTTGGCTCGCCCGCGACTCTTACGTCAAACGATTCCGACAGAAAGCCCAATTTATCGAAGGCGCTTGCGCCCAGCCGCCTGCACCGGACGATCCTGCTGGCACGCCGACATGCGTCAATTTCAGATGCGCTGTCCGGTCGACCTCTTCTAGCTCATGATGACTCTCGGTTGACCTTCAGGGTGGCCTTTCGGGCATTACCCATGCTTTGCGGATCGATTCACAATGCCGTCGCGTCGCACATGCTTTCCGGTGTAAATTAGCTGGGTCGGGTGGCGCTCACCACTTTATATTCGCCCGTGAACCACATTGTCATGTACGCGCTATCTGGGCGCTTTCATCTCCATACAAAATCTTCCGTCGTCCCGCCAAGGCCGAACATCCATTTTCCGCAACAGGGACCCGTCATGCCGTTTTGGCGTCCCGTAACCATTGTGAAAATAATGCAGGATCCGTCCCACCATAGCCCAGACCTGTTCCCGATCCGGGGCATCCGACCGTGCGGTTCAATTCGCCAGCCATTTTCCTATTCAGCGGTCATCCAAGGTTCTCCGTCCAGCGCCATTAAGCCAGCGTTCCACCGCGCCACCTAGTTTCCCAGACGGCCTGTAGCGTTCAGTCCACTGTCGCCCCCCGACCGCCCGCCAAGGGCCGCATTCACCGTTGCAGCGACGATTATTGCGCGTTTTTTTTTCCTGCTGGATCAGTTCCGGCCCGCCCAAACACCTTAATGTGCCGGGGACACGGCGGGGCAGGCTCATATCGAAGGGTTCGGCTAGAACATTTACCGTCGTCCCACCCCTCGCGCCAAATCGCGCCCCAAAATCGCGCGTCTGGCCGGGTGTGAGCCAGCGCAGAGAAGGTCCGCGCTTAAGGAGTCGGTTCTATCCCATAATCTTTCACTTTAACGACTATGTAATTAACACAAGTGTTATTAGTAGATGAGGTAGATGATCTGTAAATGTATTGGGCGCTTTGCAGTTATCTTAGCATCGGATGCTTGGATTTGCGTATGCAAGAGCTAGAGCCGCCCACAGACGTTTTGGCTGACCCTTTTCCATAAGAAGATTCCCATGAGCAAAACCGACCAGTTTCCCTGTTCCAGCCCGACACTACCCGTTGTCCAGCTCGCGAAACATTCCGGCGTCATTCGAACATGAGGGTTCCGGCCTTCTCGGAAAGTGAGCGAGCGTTCCGGCCGATTGGATGACGCTTACCGGTTTCGGCACAGCCAACGACGCAGGCGATCTGCGCGGGCTTCGCCTTTAATCGACGGTGATGATCCAATGCTAAATCACGCACGGTGGAAATCGACCCATATTGACAAGTTGCGGCGCGATTAACTGGCCGATTGGTGCGGATTTAATTGGGATAGCCTGTCAGCCGGATCGATCTGGTCGCAAGGACGGCCATCGTGCTGCAAGGACGGCAAAGCAGATCAACCGAATTCCCGCGAAAGGCCTACTGCCTTGGGCGCTGCCAAAAAACCCCGTCGCGCTGACCTTTGATGAATATGATGCCGGGTCGTCCGGATGTGATGTTCGTGGATCCAGCGCGTGCTCGAAGCCGCAAGGTCGTCTGACACTTGCTCGACCAGAATAAGGTCATTTACCCCGCACCCGGCTTTCCGCCTGTCTCGACACCAACACAGTTGGGCTTGGCGACACAAGCGGGGCTTTATCACGGTTAACGCAACAGAATCAAACCAGGGTCAGATGGACGCTTGGTCGATGTTCTTGCCAGCTCAAACATCTGCCGCATGATGAGGAAGGAGAAGATGTCCTCTGCCAAGAGTCCGAACCTATAACATGCCGAAGCGCGACGTCATCGCGTCTATGGTCGCGTCGCCGACATTGACCCGCAAACGCTCATCCGAATGGGCCGACATCTCGGGACCCGTGATGAGCCCGCGCACGTCGATGGGAATTGGGCGAAAACGCCCGCATCTTTGACGGCAATTCTGGCCCAAGCCTTCCGCCTGACCCCTTTCCTCAAACAAAATGCGACGAGCTAGAGCGCCCTGTGATCAGTGAGTTTTACCCAAACGACGCCTTCGGCGAAGACTTTGCCGGAAAGCGCCCGCGAGGCGTTGATGGCCGCATAGCGATCTGGCATTTAGCCCTTCGGCCCCTCTTTTCGCAAAACATCACGTAACATCCGCGCAATCGGCCTTCAATCGTTCGTTCGTTGATCTTCGATATCGTTCGGCCGGGCGGGCGAGGATTTGATGTCAGTATAGCTTGATCGCGTTTTTGCCGCTTCTATTTTCTGTTGAAGAATCGCATTTTTGAGCGCAGGTCCGAGGACCCATTTCCGGGGCTGGCTTGACGCAGCGGGGTGCCGCCTTCGGGATTACCGAAGACCAAAACAGCTTGGGACGGCCAAATTATCGCGCCCAACAGAGGGTTGCGCGGCCGGGTTGCGTGATCGATCACGCTTGAAACAGCGTCCAGATCGCGGGCCGGCGATGGCTGCGCGGCAGGCCGCGCTTCGGTCGCAACACGAAAAAACTATCCGAGACAGAGATCGATTTGTGATCCGGTTTTCGATGTGGGCGCTTGTGCTGGTCGCCCAACAGGCGGAGAGGATCAAGGGCTTGAAGCAAATTCAGTAAATGTTTCACATTGAACAACCAAATGGCCCAAAGTCCGGCGCGGGTTTCCAGCTTAAATTTCAAAAAAAAATGAGGCCAGCCAGCCAAAACAGGGCCGAAGCGAAAAAATGGTTCAGCCCGCGGAATGAAGCCATGAAAGGGGGGAAAATGGGCCGTTTCCGCGGGGCCAAAATCCCAGGCGGGGCCCCAGATCTTTTCTTTCCCTCATTAA
>Ga0163217_1028537_pt1 | contig 11735 bp, 5 predicted proteins | sample SynspAceP_FD_185933 | JGI IMG/M metagenome (GOLD analysis project Ga0163217, IMG submission 185933) | Saline lake microbial communities from Ace Lake in Antarctica - Synechococcus sp. Ace-P (PacBio error correction) | ecosystem: Environmental > Aquatic > Non-marine Saline and Alkaline > Saline ... | reverse complement strand
GCTTATACAAGCCATTCGGCGATACCTGCCTAACCGGCAAGGCAGAGCTCGAACGCTGGCAAAAAAAGTGGTCTGTGAGGACACAGACCAGGCTATTAGTTAAACCTTCGAGGAGATCTTCCTTCTTCGGTCGTCCGAAGATTACACCACACAAGGTTTAAAGGGAATTTAGTAGAAAGAATTTAGCAATTTCGTAAAATCTCTCATCCAACTCTTTCAATCAACAATCTGACCTTTTGATCGGAAGCAAGTGAAGGACTACTTTGTGGTTGATTCAAGGCAGCCATCACATCGTATTTCCGGCTGAGCACGCCTTCTACGGCACCATACTCCTAGGTTTGGAGGCAAGAGGCGTCGTAATAGAGCTTAGGTGCGCCACCCCGCTGGAGGTGACTAGAATCGTCATTTCGATATCATAATGGGAAATGTTTTGACGGGTAGCATAGCAATATTTCAGCGTCCACCACTCTTCTAACCACCATTCTGCGACGTTACAAGGAAGCTTTTCTTTGCTTTGGTTCGAAATCTTTAATTTCTCTATCAAAATTGTTCGACGGGCATTTTTTTCTCTGAATTAAGAATAGCTGCTCTGGCATACCAATTCCTGCATTGATCGCAATAGAATCCTGGCATCTTCGGCCATTACTCTCCACAAAGAATAATCGTCATGGGAAGTCAGCTGTATCACGGATTTGTCAATGCATTGATGGCCGTAATTTACACTGCTGTGTTTCAATCGACGATAGATCCTGTACCTGAAAGATCGTTGTCGATCGTGCCAGGGAGCCCAATGGACAGGAATTCCTTTACTCTTGATAAATAGAATGTGCGCCGTCACTGACCATCTACCCACCGCTCACACTAAGCTTCAATTTGCCATGGTTTTCAAAATTATCCTAAGCCTTTTCTTTCTTCCTTCTGGCGTTCTGGAATTCATCACTTCTAGCCGACTTTAAACGTTTCCTCACGTTCCAAAACATTGGCCGTGATGTGTTCGGGAATTCACGGTTCTTTGATGTTCATTTCTGCGTATTCCTTCGTAGCCTCATATAGGATTCCATTTACATATCTAGATTGTAAGTAGAATCCCGCTCCGACTAACGGGCTCGCGAATTTGCAGCGTTCATTCCAGGAGGAAATCTCCTCCTGGAGGTACAGTTACGCAATTTTTATTTGTTTTCTATGGTCTCCCATTTATAGGTTTGGTTATGGCTTTGAAACATCAGTTCTGCTGAAGCAGGGTTGGTTGTAAAGGGATATTGTGGAACAATCACAAATCCGCATCAGGGCTTTGCACATCTGGTTCATTGAGGTGGTTTGTCTAGTGGGTCCCTAAAGAAAAAATGACGTAATCCAGTTCCTTCTGAAGTGCCCTTGCCGCGATTGTGGCATTCACGCCCAATTGGGTCCAGAAAGAGTTTTTGAACTTCAATTCCTGCTTTTTCGCATATTGCATCCAGTTGTGCCGGTCGCGACAAGTGCTACGTCAGACCGAAGCAAAGTCGGTCTTTGAAGCCACTTAAAAATGGACCATATCAGCTTATTTTCCCATCATGGGCATTAAGGGCAATTTTCATTCAATTTTGTGGTATTAATGGTTTAACTCAAAGGGTAGGGAAAATTCTATTTCTCAAATTTCACTGTTCAGAATCCCGTTGACATCTAAGGCTGATCAATGTGACAAAGACAAGAATATGAGCTTTAACGAATTACATTTCTCCCTCCAAATAAAGAAGAAGGAAAGGTATCTTCTAATGCCAATTCTTTCAGGCGCATTGAATCTTCCGGAATGCGCCACCATGTCCTGCATCCATATTTCGTATGGGAGCAAAAGTAGAGGTTTTTGATCAGTTATTGAGCTCACGCACCAATTTGGCCACCCATTTGCGTCGGTCCCAAATTGAACTTGGCTGTCGTGCAATCCTGAAGTGAACAAGGAGATTTGGGTAAGCCTTCGCAGTCACCGTTTATGTAGAGGTGAGTGGTGGATGTAGTTAGTATTCACTTTGAGACTTTTCAGGATTTTCCCCATTCTTGTGAATTCGCCTGTATAAGCGGATGTCTCATCAGCATCGTACGTTACCAACAATTACAAAAGGAAACAGCAGCGATCAATCCGATTAAATAATCCCTGGCCTCAATCATCACAGCACCATTAGCAAACCACGGCACTACCGTCCCGGCATAGAGGATGTGAGGGAGAGGTGTATTTCTCTCCGATAAGATGATTCAGCGAGGCAATGAAGTCCAGTAAAGTATTTCGCTTCTACGACAGCATTTTCCATCCTCATTCCAATGTTCTTCTAAGTCCTCTCCACCACGGATATGAAGGCAATAAGCCAAATACAAACACCCCGATCCAAAAGGCCAGGCCTCGGTGCTTGACAAAAAATAAGCTTGCAGAGCCTGTAGCCTAGAACCATAAGAATATAACAGTTAAGGGGTTTGAAGCCATCAGGATTAAAGTATTATCGATAATCCAGTGCAGATTGTACCATTCGTATCTCAGCTGCTTTTGCCCAAACTTCTGGCAAGATTGGTGGCCGAGAATCGTGGCTCCGGGACTATTCTTGCTGTTTGAGTAAGGTTTTGATATGAAGCAACCAATGTGTATCATAGGTACTCGCAGGCATTACCAGTGAATGTATCCGAATCGAAGATGGGGCTGCTTATACTCGGGATTAGTCCCAATCCAAAGAAGTATAGGTCTCCTATCAAAGTACGTACGGAGCTTCCCGAATTGTCCCAAGGTTTGACCGATCCTGTACCAATCCATTGGGTTCGCTCTTGAACTAACCAAGAAATCCTCAGCGGGAAAAAACTATCGAAGTCCTCAAAAAGAGACTTTCTTTTCGAATGGTCCAATCAGTCTCTTCCCAATTTTCTCGATTCCTGGATTTAAACGTAGCGGGCTTGTTTACCAAGACTTGAAATTCTCGTGGCTTCATTGATAGTCCGATCCAAAAATGATCTTTTATAATGGTCAGCAAGCCGTATCCAAATGTGGAACTCGCCCATTGGCAATTGAATCACTTTTGGACTTTTCAAGCTTTCAAAAAAACCATATTTAGAAGAATGTAAAAACTAATTCAGGACATGAATCAGAAGGAAATTTCTCTGACTTACGGTTTCATGGATGATTGCAAGCTTAATTCTCATCCTTTTCCTCAAAATGAGCTGATCTTTTGATGAATCTGGGTTCCTAATTGATGGGAATTTGAAGGGATCGAAGTGTTTATGGGATCTTGTTTTTTATAAATAAATATGTGCTGGCCCAATGAATATTCCCTCGTCATTAGGGATTTCATCTGTTTCCTTGGCAGTACTGGTGACTTCATCTGCTCAAACTGCTAATGGGGTTTTTGGATTAGTGTTGTGAATGTGAACTGATGTTTCCTCCGACTTGAAGTTCGTTCTGCAAGTAGTGTTCAATTTAAGATGACTTCTTCAGGTGGAAGAAAGAGACTCTGTTTTTTCTGCAAATAGTGGGTATTCCCCGCCTTTTTTCATAGCAGAGAATACAGAAATAACCGGGATGTGTAGATGGGACACTTGGATCGTCTTCCTTGATTTCTTTCCCTTCTATGTTCCTCGAAGAGTGAAGATTGAAAATTTTCTCCAAGACTTTGAGCTAGGTAGTGATTTTCATTGATTGATGTAGTCGATCACTTCAGGATTTTCCGCGAATGATTCATCAATAGTAATTATCGATGCGCTCGTGACCGTGAATCTCTATTTTTCGGTATTTTTTTTGCAATAGGTGCTTCATTTTTTCAATTGTATGGGGAGACAATGTTAATCAATTCCTACTGGGGGTTTTGGTTTTGGTCAAATTATTGATTCTTAAAGCTCTACTCAATTGGATCAAGCCAAAAGTTTTTTGATGGTGTTTGTTTAGACGATAATTATTTGAATATTCATATAATAAATCAACAACATAATAGAATACCCCACCAAATTAACCCAACCTCTATGGGATTGCTAAAAGAGTTTAGAATTTGCAGTTAAAGGTACGTTTTGATCGATCTAGCGTCGGTGTAATTATCGGTGGAGCCTCGGCGAATTGTTGCTTCATTTTGTAAATGACATCTAGTAATGCGCGATTGGGTTGTCTTCTTGGCGGTTGGATTTTAAGGAATTTTGACTTAGTATCCTAGCCAGGTGAGTAGATGTGCCGGTGAGCAATCGCTGCTGTTAATGAATTATGGCACTTGTTTATCCGAATGTAGTGACTTTATTGTGGTTGCATTTGTATTTTTCCTTGCGATTAAAGGAATCAATAACATGGAAGCCGAAAGGGAAGGCGCGTACCCGCGCACCGCAGCTCCTCCGAAATTTCTGTTATTATGTTAGAAAGAGATCGAGATTGCTAAAAATAAAATCTTTAAATTAATAAAGAGCAGTCGTTATGGCTTGCCTCTTTTTATTTATTCCACCTTTTGCTTTTGATTACCAGTTCGGGTAAAGTCCCGAGCCAACCCATTTAGCTTAATATTCTGATTGTACGTGATTACTTTGCTCAGATTCACTCATGAATTTTTCTTCCTTGAGAGGAGCTTTTCGCTGAGTTTCAATCGTTGTTCGGATTCTTTTTTAGCATCTTGATTTCCGAGAGTCTCCCACTTCCGTAAGTCACTGAGCTTACGAAATTCTTTTAGTTAAGTCTCTCGATTATATTTGATATTGATTATAGATTGGCCAGAACTTCTCTGCTGTTTCAGGTTTTCATCCAATTCCTGGAAGTGATTAAATTGCGGATTCGTGCAGCTTGTTGTTTATCGGATATATCGTTCACTAGGGACGTGAGCGCATGCATATTTCTGTTTGATGAAAAAAGGAATTTGCTGAATGTTGAATTATATCTTTTCACTAGATTAAACCCAAGTCTTGTTCTTCCTCTCCCCATAGCCAGTGCCTTCAGGGAAATTCTCATTGATTATTTGATCTAAATCTTCATCGGGCGTTTTCAGCCATGCTCAGGACATCTTTCAGCCGTCAATGACTATCGATATATAGATTTAACTCTTCCTCCAAAGAAAGCTGTTGAACTTCTTCCGACAGGAGCATAAACAATCCATTAACCCTGTACTTTGATTGATAAGTGCAATAGAAGGCGGCATAACGAATCAGTATTCCTTTTTATTTGGTTAATCGAGCATTATTTGATTCAGGTTTATTGATTCAAATATCCTCTGGTTTTTTTGAATTCTTTTATAGTGTTTAGGTAATTTTTTCATGTGCTGTTAGACTGATTGAACCGCAATAGTTTATCGACTTTATAGATCTTTCAATTTTTATTGACTGCGTGAATGATAGCTGGCCTTATGGGCTTCCTACACTTGTTGCGGTGATTTCACTTTCATTTTCCCTGATAGCTGAGTTCTTCCTGATATTTTTCAAGTGAAAGCGATAGACGCTGTTGTCTGGAGCTTTAAATTGCTTTTTGTTAGATTAGCTGAATCTCATCTCCACTTAGATTTCCAGGAGTGATTAGGTAGGATTCCCTGTTCTCTTGATGATCATCACTAGAGAAGAATCTTTTTTCTTTTTCTCTAGAAAGCTGAGCGCTTCGTTGTTAGCGATTCTGTTAAAAAAGCAAGTAAATAGACTGGGTTGCGTGAAATTTATCGATATGCCGGATAGGCTTTGATAAAAGATATTTTTGAGGTTACAATCATGCTTGCATCTTAAATGAACCAAGGACATACGTCGCATGACCTGATAACCGCTCTGATAAACCAAAATCCAATTCCGATATCCGAATTCCATCGAAATGTCGACGATTTTTTGGATCGTGGCTTAAGATCTTCACCTGTCATCAATTTCTTTCATTTAAGTGCTTTCGAACCAAATTCTTTCTGATGGTTTTAGTTCTTGACCCTCAAAAGCTAAAATGAAATCATCGGCGGTAAGTCTTGATTTTTTAGATCTCGAGAAATATAATTAAGATCCCAGCATTTTTACCTTTTGGCTCGGGTAAACAATAAAGGGAGGACTGTCATTAAACTTGAATGAGGCGCTCAGCCATGACCCCTATGAATAATGCCGTCAAGCAAGCAGTCTGCTTTTTGCACCAATGATGATTCCGTCCGCTTCGTTCCAAGGGCCTTCTGAAACATTTCCTGAACAGGATCTCATCTCATCTATGTGATAAAATAGGGTGATTTTAATCCTTGGTACTCAATTGTTCGAATAAATTTCTTGTAAGAAAATCACTGCTGCATCTCCATAATCGCACGTGAACTATTCGTAAGTTTTTCCTGCTAATGGTAGCCTGATGGCACTGCAAAAACTTCTGACAGATGATCTCCAACATTGCCATGCTTTGGTTAGCAAATCGATCGCTTCTTCAAGTGCCATTCTTTAGATGGTCTGAAAAATCGCTTGAACTTAGGGTTTTTTTTATTTGGTTATGCTTCCTTCAGGGTACGATTAAAAGGAGCAACTGGCTCTTTCGAGCTAATTATCATTGATGCCAATACCGGTTCCTTGAGGGTTATTTTCTGCCAATCAGAATCATATCTGCTTGATTTCTTCTTTCAGAGAGTTTGAGATCTTTTTTGACAGTTGATCCTTCTTTTACGATAGAGTTGAGGGAAAATCCTTGCATTTAGGAAACGTTATCATTGACTCGGATTCCATCTCGTTGGCTGACGCCACCGAGATCATGTTTTCGACCAGATTTGAAAATTCTTCCAGTACCTCTTTAGGTTTTACACTTAGTTCCGATTGACATTTAACAAGTAGATTTTTCTTAGTCTGATTTACCTGTCGCTTATTGAAGCTGCCATATTTTTATCAAGAGTTTGATCTAGAACGTCTGATCTAGCAACAATCAATTTCTTAATCAAATACATATCCTCAGAGTTTTATGGGTATTAAGTTAAGGCTTCATTTCAAAATACTTTTTTTTTTTTTAAGATAAAATTCTGGACAAAACTACCTGCGGAAATCCAATGAATTTTAGATAAACAAATGTTAATTTTTTGTTTAAGAAATAAATTTCCGGAATTTATAGCTCTTGGCTATTCATCGCTATGTTATTTTCATACATATTCGGAATCCATTCCGCTAAACAACCTTGATTTCTAAAAATCGTATTTTTGTGGTGTGATGTCGGGGTTCGTTCGACTTGTTCCATCTTCACATATCTATACGAGTATACGCCTTTCAAAAACAGGGCCGTCCCTTGAGCACTCAGCCTCGCTCAAACAGCCAGGATACGGTGAGTTTGGGGCCAGGCAGCCTAAATCTTGTCTTATAGGAGGGTTGCAACATCTTAAGATCCGGCTTTTTATTTTTTCTCTTTTGATCATAACCATTCTTCCCTTACCTGCTCGAAGAAGTAAGGACACGGTCAAGAACAAAATTAAATACAACCAAACGAGTGATATTAAATTCTCCACCGATCGGGGAGCGTCAAGGTTGTCGAACCTGGCTGAAGGAAAGGTTAAATCCGTACACCCTAAAATTTTTAAGGTCTTTTGAAATGGTTTAGCCTAATTTTCTGGATTTTCAAAAACAAATACTTTACTTAGATTGAAGAGGCAGCATAACAATAGGCAGAAGCTCTGCTGCACGCTCGATTCAAAGATAGAGTCAGGGGATCAATTCAATAAATTAATCAGCGCGCTCATCGCGAGGTCAAATGTAAGGTGAACTAGAAGAAGCGTGTAGAGAATTACCGGGAATCTCACTATTGATGGAAAACGGCAAACATCGAAAAGCTTGCCCAACCGATCAGAAACACGACAAGCAGATTTCCCTTGTCATATAGATTATTCCGATTTGGAATAAAAGAAATTAAAACTGCATCTATATTTTGCCCAAATTCCATATAAATTAAAAGAAATGCAGACGTTACGTGTGGCGATTGGAAACTTGCTGTGGTATACAATTAACATTGTTGCTGGCGTGTTTTCGATCAAAGTGATCTGCAACCACTGGCATTGACTTTGCGAACTAGCTCTCCTCGGCGTTCAATTGGACTCATGCCATACTAAGCAATGTGTAATGGCATTTTGCTCGAGCTGATATGCTAGCGACCATAGTGCTGTCAATCCATTGATTAAAGTTGAGCCGCTGTCGCCAAGAAAGTTATTGCTAACTGTACCAAAGAGACCTTGGAGCCTTTCGGAGGAAAGTTTTCCATTCAAAATCAAAGGTCAATACTCGAGCACAATTATATGAGGACCCCGCAAGTGCGAGGCCATAGACAAGACTTAACCATACATCACTGGGGGGAATGATCCATTTTACAGAAGGACCTTACCAAACGAGGGCTGTGAGGTAAGCGAAGAAAACTTCTCTAAAAAGTTGGAATGGCTATTTTCACAATAAGATCGTACTGTAGGAAATCCAATGATACTATATCAATTAAAGCAAATAGTGTAATCAATTTAGAACGACGCCTAGGAAGTCAACTACCTCTAGGGAATTTTGCTGGCAGGAAAAAGCCAATGATTTGTGAACCGAATAAAGAGAATGTGACTAGTAGAATCCGCAACGTGATCATTAGACTATAGCTGAGAAAGCAGATTGTTTGTGCTCCAACTTGGGGAAATAGCGTGTGGTGCCGAGTGCCTACTCCATGGTGCAGGGAACAAAAAGTAACCCAAGTCTTGGGATTAGTTCGGAATGTTTCCTAATTCGGAGGCATCCATCGCAAGGATTAGAGCCTAAAAACATTGAAATAGCCATGCTACTCCGATGTAGAAGAAATGGTTGGTTTGAATGCTCTGGCCTATGGGCTACTTTTTGCCATTTGGAGCCTAAAAGTATTAAAATATTTACGTTAAGGCTATCGTTCTTCTTAAGATTAGCACTTTATCACATCTCTGGCATTCTGACTTTTGGTTTGAAAAGATCTTTCGAACCAAAAAGCCCAGAGCGGCGAGTAGAAACTATTCCGGATTGCAATTCCTGAACATTTAGATAACTTTGCGTCCTGATGAATGCTGATATAAATAAGCTAAACCAGTCATTCGCCGTGCTGTGTATTCAACGGCCAATTTCCAACTTTTAGTTTCCCGATAGGACTACCGCCACCAGTACTCATGCATTGCATCGCAAAGGCATAAAAACATGTAAGGTGAACGCGGGTGGCATTTTATGTACCTTGTCACCATGGGCGGATTTGCTGATTGAGCTTTTGGCGAATAGTCAAATCATCTTTCTGGATCTCTCCATACTGTTAGATCGGTAGCAATCGTAGACCTACAATACCTCACGTGCGGCAAAGGAAGCAATCAACGCAATTCCTATCTTTCCAAGTCGTAGCCAATGGGCGGATTCCGGTTCGATCCCTCGACCATAATCCCGATAAAGGAGTTTTCCAGCAAGGAGGGATTGAGGTCTCAAGCCTGAATCTGTCTTCTTTGTTCTGAGGATTTGTTGGCAGTGGCAAGTTTTGCCTCGCTGATATTCGTATTTATCCTTCTACTTGGCGAGGTCCATACGAAGCGAGCACCCACAGATTCACTGATATCGCCAAGAATGACTTTTCCAGGCCTCGCCATGACAAATGTTTGGATTGTTTATACTGTAATGGACCAACATACCCACCATCTTGGGACGCGCGGGGTTTAAGACGGAACTCCACCATGGTGAGAAAACTTATTTTCAAGTCAGTCTTTCAAACATTGTGTTTCAAAAGTAAGCGGTCCCAGTACACCCACTATTACCTAAAAGTAAAGAACCAAGTAGTGGTTAATGCCTGAAGATTGATAAACCCATACTCTTTCAGGGGACTACTAGCCGATCAAACTCACATAGACTGGACAAGGCCTGGGCAGAGCAACTATCAACTGGACGTGAACCATTGATCGTAATGATCTTTTCTTTCCAAGTTACCTAGTTCTAAGCGGCCCATCCCCAGGTAAGTCGCACAGGCGTACACCAGAGATTAATGGGACAACACTTTGACCATGAGTCCATATGGTCGGCATCCAGCGATCCATCAAAGAAACTACCCGGGAATGTACCCGTATCTCCAGATAGCTAAAAAACCGAAAGCATCGATCTGGAGGGAATGAATTCACTGACACACCAATACTTGGAATGACCTTCGGGAAATCAATGCTGATGGGCCAGGCAGCATAATATCCGAATACTGCGCTGAAAGCTCCGCAAAGAACCATCTTAAATCGCATGGGTACGAAGCCAAGCCAAAAATTGGCCTTGAAAAATATGATTAAGAATTGCTGCGAAAATACATAGCAATTTACCCGGCCGGTGAAGGAAAATTACTATCAAGCCCAGTGTCGATTTACTCGATCAGAATTTCTTTTACGACCTTGCTTCTTACTATTTAGTATTTTTCGATAGCGGATTTTTCTGTTTCTTCTGCTGAGCGGCACTCAAGTCAAATTTCAGCTTTCAGCTTTGATTTGATCAATCTCGATTTTCTGGGAAATTACTTATCAACTCTTCCAATCGGAAGCATTTTGGTAGCTTGATATTTGGTTTGGTAGGTCGATTTGGACTGCACCCCTCCCTCGTTACATCGTCCAGTAGACTTGCCGGGCACGACTTCATCCCTATGGCAATGGAACTTCCTTTTTTGGCTAGTTTCGGTATGAATTTACAATTCTTTGTATTTGGTAGTCCTTCTTTCCTCTGGGCATCTGTACTTAGGGTGTAGAGTACTCCAAAGCGTCTCCCTTAAAATTTCATATATGCTTAATCGTTTATAGTCGCTGGGTGGCCCAGTCTGCCATGTTAGAACTATGGCTAGGCTCAAACCAAGATTCGATCAGCTGTGTACGAGAATTAAATCCTCTGATATTGAACTTGAATCGATTGACATTACAGCACAAACTGTGTGTGCTTTTCTGCGCGTGGCCGAGCTATATGATATATAGAGATATAATACTCTTTGGCGATGATTTCATCTTTCAGAATCTTGGGGTAAAGGGACTGTACGTAACCTGGTAAATCGATTGATCATGATAGCAATTTGCCTTTTAATGCTTCCAAAACCCCACTTTTTTACTCATACAAGTGGACTCCTGGGTAGTTTCCAATCTCTTGACTCACAAACGGTCCAATTGGTTGGAAGATGGTGACTTACTACATTAGGATACCGATTATTCGCAATCCTGGGCGGTCGGATACTACTGAAGGGAGAGGGTTTATCCATGGATTAGGGCAAGTTGCACTTTGATTCAGTGAGGCTTTCAATTTTTTCGCAAAGCCAAATTGGTTTCATCAATTTGAAAAGCCATTCGGGCCTCCCATTGGTGCACTGTTACTTTAAGGTGCTTGCTTTTTTCCTGGCATTAGCCAAGTTCCCAATTTAGATTTAATTTCAATGGGAATCGATGATTTCTTTGATGATGGCGTCTGGAGGTTGGACGGGGAAATCTGAGTCAGGCTGTTTTTTCAAAAACTAAGGGATTTGGCTTGAATTGATTGCAAAAGTAGGATTTATTTGAATTGAATCTAAGAAAATTAACAAGGATTTTCGTTCAGGTTTTGAAATCTTGTCCTTTATTTTCTTGATACTTAGATTTCATTTATTGAGGTAAACTTCTTTTTCCACCTTTCATAAAAATTACGGATTACTACAATCTCCAGGAAATGGATCTCTTTTTTTAGGGGTTCTTGCTTTCCAAAAAGCCCAAGGTTTGGGAAAAAGATTTTCCTCCTTGTTTTTTTAAAAATCCGTTTTACTAAGGTTTTTTTCTTTTTGATTTTTTCCATTATAATTTTCTGTTTTTTTTCTCGTTTATTCC
>Ga0163217_1060980_pt1 | contig 11736 bp, 13 predicted proteins | sample SynspAceP_FD_185933 | JGI IMG/M metagenome (GOLD analysis project Ga0163217, IMG submission 185933) | Saline lake microbial communities from Ace Lake in Antarctica - Synechococcus sp. Ace-P (PacBio error correction) | ecosystem: Environmental > Aquatic > Non-marine Saline and Alkaline > Saline ... | reverse complement strand
CCTTGGTGAAGATACCGCCGCCGAGACGGGCGAGATCGAGATCAGCGGAGCGCCGGAAGCCGATGCCGAAACGAGGGCCATCGATGATTGCGTTTAGTCGTCGCCGACGACAGGTTCCGATCGGCGAGGCTTCAGGAGACCGTAATAGAGAACGATACCCGAGCAGGGCGAGGCCGACGACCAGCATCGGTGATGCACCCGACTTGAACGCCAGGCGCGGAGACGGCGCTGAGGGCCGCTCTTGGAGGCTTCCGGTCGTGCGCACATTGGCCCGCACCGACAACAGCATTGCCGATAAAGCCAGCTGCGCCTGACAGACGGCGCCCAGCACGAAACCGGAGTGCGATCCATCGAGGGCAGGACGAGCAGGAATCACGGCGACAACAATGCCGACCATGCCGAATAGTGCGGATACTGCGTTCAGGTAGGGCGTTTGCGCCCTCCTTGAAGCCTGCGCGATTTTCACGCATACGCTGGTCGCCCACGGTGCCTTCATGATCGAGTTTATCTGTAGGTATTCCGTTAGACGACACAACGGCCTGCGGCGAGTGCGAGATAAAACCACATGGGGATTTCCTTCCTTCCCTGAGCCTTTGAATCGGGCCCGGGTTGTCCCCGGTCTCCAAAACTTAAGGTTATTATGAGCCTTTGCCTGCCAGTCGCTCCTTGATGAGGCAACCGCTCGCTTTACGGCGGAGTCACAGTGTGACCCGACTCATCCATGCTCGAACCAGGGTTTCGGGAGGTTAATTTTTTTGCCCTCAAACCCAGCGACAAGCCTGGATCGGCATAATCGAATTTTCCCGAATTCGGGGGAGTTGTATGCCCTGTCCCACTCGCCTCAGCGCGATCTTCTCTGACCGGCTTTCCGGGCCGTTGACAGACCTGGTAATCATCCCCAGGTCGCAGCTTCGATCTCCGGGCTTCGTCCGCCGCCCCGCCTGCAAACGCACCGCGCCAAGGTTTTCAATATCGGCCCCACCCGGAGGCCTCTGCCAGCGACCGCGCATCGATCAGCAGGCCGTCAGACACATCCATCGCCGCGCTTGCGTGGCGCGCGACGAGGCCTGCGTGGCAAGCGGCGGCAGGCCGGAATCCTGTAGGCATCGACCCACGCCCGAAACGCCCCCTTTGTCCGGACGTGCCGCCCCCTTACGGGAAAGGACGTGCCACCCCCTCGCCGCCCCCCCGACACACCCGCTTCAACCACACGAAAATCGCCCGTTTTGGCGGTTGTCCGGCGCACCGGAGCGTCGGACAGGCATCGCCCGGTCAGGGTGAGGACAGGAAACCAGGCCTGCGATTGAGTGACGGTATCTCCGCCGATCAGCTGCGCGCCCCGGCTGCCAAAACTTCGTCGCCCAATGCTGCTGCAAATGCTTGCGATTCAGCTTCACGCGCGACCTCGGCCAGCCGAGCAGTGAGCAAGGCTTCTGGCTGGGCTCCGCCCCGCTCGCCAACAGGTCCGACACAAGTTTCGCCCCCGCACCGCTCTCCGCGCGCCACTGGTATCGACAGGGATCCGAGGCCAGGAAATGCACCCCTTCCACCATGGCATCTGTCGTAATGGCTACAGGACCCGAAGTCCCGAAGCTGGGCCACGTCATCCTTCAGGCCCGCTGCACCCTCCCCTGTGCCGCGGCTGCAAAGAGTAACGCGCGATGCCAGTCCTTTTCCGCCATGCTTTAGTCTTCCAGCGGGCCGCTTTTCACCCGCCAGCACGACGCCCCAGATTCGGGAATTACCGGTCCAGTTCTCCCCCCGCACGTTCAGCGGAATTGCGCCGGAGAATAGTGAAATCAGCCCGCTTTCCGACCTCGATGGACGATTTCGGCCTCCAGACGCACGGGCCCGCCTGCATCAGCGTTACAGATTCCAGCGGCTTCATAAGGATGTAAGCGCCATGGTTGCCTCATAGACGCCGCCCTCTGCGTTCGCCCCGTTGATATCCACGCTCGCCGCCCGCAAAGGCTCCGGCGGCGCCAGCGGCGCATCAGAATGCACAGTTACAGGGAACACCGGCTTCGCGTCAGCGCGCCCAGCGCGAAATCGGCGGGCTGGCTGGCCCAGCGGTCGATAAGTATCCGCCATTATAGGTAGACATAGTGGACTAGCGCCGCGGAGGACGTTGGCCTTCAGCCGACCGGCTTCAGTCCACCTGGTGCGGCGAAAACAGGCCGCCATGCTCGATCGTGAAGGAATTGTTGCCGCCGCCATTCCGGCAATGTTTTTCAGCGCCATAAGCGATCGCCCCCTGCGCGGCGTCGCCCATGGAATGGATGTTCACCGCCAAGACCGCGGGGCCCATAGGGCTGTATTCGTCGGTGCTCTCGTCCGGCCTCATCAGCCCAAAAGCCTTCACTGCCCTATCGGACTGTCCCCGACAGGTATCCTGGCGGCGGAAAAGCCGCATCGTCTGGCTGTAGAAAGCGCCATCGGTGAAGAATTTCACGCGCGGCAGAACGGGTGCAGCGGCCGGCGCACGCCGCTGGCCATGTCGCGGGGACAGGCCTGCCACCCTGTTCCTCGCCGAACGAGCGCTTGCAACGCCCCGGTATTCGGGCACGAGTAGAGATGTTATCGGCCGGACTGGGCATCGCCCCAATTGACTGCGGATGTTCGTCTTCCATCTCCCAAACCGAACAGCCCGTAAGCCCATCTCAACCGTTGTCGTGACCCACGCCTCGCCGCAGCATTGCGGGAGAAGCCCGGGAAACCGGCGCTGACATTCTCCGGCGCCAGCCATCACGTCAGCGGAAGGCCCCCAAAACGCCAATTGCGGCATCCTCTAGATCCGCCCCGTCAGATTCGCCATTTCTCATCAGCGTCGACGCCATTGGAACTTTTCCGGCCAGCGCCGGCGGAAGCCCGCCCCGCTCAATGCGGCGCTGTTGAGGTAAAAAGTCGTGGCTGGAATAGTGCCAGAATCACCAGCGAGTGCGCGTGGTGGTGATCGCATCGAGATCAGTGCGCGTCAGGTCGCCGGTTGACAAGGTTGTGGAACCATAAATCCACAATCGGCTCGCCCGGCGCGGTCGATGGCCTTCAATGCAGCGGGACTTCCGCCAGGGAAGCCCTCGCGCGTGCCGATCCCCCGCCCGCCAATCCCGGGCGGCGTTTGCCATCGGCCAGGGCGGCGTCAGGGGCAGGTTGTATTGCAGGGCGCCCAGATGACATGGACGTGCGGATCGATTCGCCCCGCACATCACCATGCCTTCAAAATGTGCGGTCGACAGCTGGCTTTGGCAGGGCGTGCGTCAGTTTCCCGCTTTCCTGCCGGTTGCCGGATACGTCCGTCCTTTTCACCGCTAAGCCGAAAGCGACCGCGATCCCGCCGCAGCCATGGGTCGTGACAAACACTTGCGGCGGGAGAATACCGCGCCGTCGCACAGCGGACGTCGCATCATCCTGCGCCGGCCCCTGAACCAGGACACGTTCAGCAGCAGCGGCCGCGCCAATAATGAATTCCGCATGGCGATGCCCTCCAACGATCTGCGCGCGCAGACCTGACTGTTCGGGCGAATTGATTACAAGCAGCCGCCCTAAGCGATCTCGGCGACCAATGCAGAGAAACCGGTCCCGACGCTGACGTCGCCAATTCCTGCGGCGACTTGCCCTCGAGGTCCTCAACGCCGTGTCCAGTGCCTTGGCGGGCAGCGGCCATCGCCCGTCTGCGGGTCTGCGGTGCGCCGCCCCCGACAGTTCCTTGGACGATGCCGTCAATCACCTTGTTTTTCAACAGGTCCGGCCCCGTGATCTTCATCGGCGTCGCTGCATCCTGGGCCTTCGCGGGTTCCCGGGTACAGGATCGAGGCGCAGCCCTCCGGCGAAATCCCCGAGTAGATGCGCATGCTCCATCATCAGAACCGTATTGGCCGCCGCGATGCCTTATGGCGCCGCCAGACATGCCTTCGCCGATGATCAGGCGTTAGCGAAGGGCACACAAGTGGAAAGGGCCACGCCTGGGTGCCGCGTGGCAATTGCTTCGGCCGTGGGCCGCGTCTCGCCGCCCTTTGCCGGGATAGGCGCCTGCCGTTGTTCGGGAAACTGAGGACCGGCAGGTTGAACTTCTCGGCCAGGTCCATCAGGCGGACCGGCCTTGCGGGACCCTTTCCGGGGTGCGCCATGCCGAAATTGTGCTTCAGGCGCTTCTCGGTCGTGCGGCCTTTCTCATGGCCCATGAGGACAACCGAAACGCCCTTGAACCGGGCCAGGCCGCCGATACGCCTTCGCGTTTCCAAACAAACCGGTCGCCGGCCAGGTCTCGAATCTCGGAAAATGTTTCGAATATAATCAGACAGGTGTGGGCCCGGTCGGGATGAGCGGGGCAACCTAGTTTTGCGCCAGCCGAAAGGTCCCCCGAATAGATTGTCTTTTCAGCTGCTTGTCGAAATGGCCTTCAAGCTTGTTCAGCTCGTCCTTGATGGACGCCCGCCTTTCTGCCGGAGAGGGCTTCGAGCTCGGCATCTTGGCGTGAGTTCGGCGATGGGCTTTTCCAAAATCGAGATACGTCGTGCTATGATGAATGTCTAGCAATCCATGCCTGACTCGCCCCTAAGCGCGATTTCATTTACAGTATTCCTGGAACATCACGACAGCTGGGAGCGTCAGCACGCCCAAAAGCACGGAAAAACAAAGAAAACCAGCGGCAGCGTCAATTTCGCCCGTGCAAAGCATGGCTTTTTCCTCGGCGATAGAGGAGCGTCGCTGCCGCCATGTCCGCCGAAAATTATGCGAAGGGTCTTGGCCAAGGACTGGTCCCCATTTCCTCCGCCTGACGCAACTCGAATCGCCAGCGTCCGGCCTCTTCGATGCCCATTCCGGTCCGGCAAAGCCGCGCCACGGCTGACTGCGCGCCCGCCCGGCCCGGAGTTCAGCGACAATTTTCCGCATGTATCGGCAAAGATCGGGTGCCGCAGCTGGGAGTTCCTCGCCAACACGCTGGGACCGACGCGTGAGGGCTGAGCCCCGCCTTCAACGCATGCGACCAGCAGTCCATCATGTCGGAAAGCCACCGGAACATTCCTGCGGCGCGGACTTGGTCGTTGTCGAGATACATTTGCCCGGCGCGGATGAGACCGATTCATGCACAAGCATGACAGAAAAACATCAGCCGGTTGTCGTGCCGGCAGGCCGAAAAGATAGGGCAAACGCGCCAGCAACCGAGCTGCAGGCAGGACGATGCAAAGAAGCGTACGAAAAATAATACCGGCCCACGGCGATGCGTCGACAAAGCCCGCACCGGGCCAGCCGCGCCTTGGCCGCACTGACACCTTGCTCGTTCATCGCCTGGTGCCATCTGGTCGGCCAGGCCGGTGACGGCCTTGCCGATACGGACGGGAGTGCGGGCCGTTGCCTCCTTTCTCACTGGGAACAGGTCCACGACGCGCCAAACGGCGCTCGACACTTTCGATTGTCGCGGCGGCTCCTGAGGAAAGACAGGCATTGCTTCGGAAGCACAGCAGCGCCAGTGCTGCGCCCAGGCATCCAGCACGCGGCGCCCACATTCCGGGGAAAGATGAAGTATCGACGTTCACTGTCACAGCCCCACATCTTGAAAATTGATTCATTTTTGCGCTATGACCAGGTTGCCGATGGAACATCCATTACGAATAGTCCTGCAAATCCGTAGCGGATGAGTGGGTCATGGATCACGTTGCCGTAGAAGCTCGGCTGGGTCAGGTGGATTGCCAACATCACCATGGAACGGTGCCGACGTCAGGATCAGCGCCGACATCCGGGCCTTCCGACGAAGCGGCGCGCAACCCTTGAGGGGCGCATTGTTCTGGCTGTTCACGGATGTTGTCGTTGTTTCGCCTTCAACAGATCACAGAGGTACGCCCGTCTTCTCCTGTAGCCACGTTTGCCCCGAACAGTTCGACATCCTGGTCGCGAGATCTTTCGCCATGCGCTGCTAACCCGCATTACAGCGGAAGAAGCCGAGGATAACTCGTTCGCGCCGTCATGCCGACTCCGTGCCGATCGGATTCCGGCATCTCGCGCGCCCCACGACACAGCTGTTCCGCAACAGGGGGCCCCGCTTCAAGGCTGCGGCAGGACAATCTTGCAGGGCATCGGGCAGCTGAGCTGCCAGTTTCTTGGCGGCGTTTCCGGCAACATGCTTGAGCCACAAAAATTCGGTCCGACGAAGAAAGACCACCACGCAGGATTACCGAGCGCCGGTATCAGCCACCGACGAAATGCAGTAAGGCGCGCCCGCCGCAACCAGTCCCCCTCCTGCCGACATCGCCACCCATTTGAGGGCTGGTAAGGCAATCCCGACCTGACGACCAGGCGATGAACCGCTCCAGCAGGCATCGCAAATTGCCGTCGGCATCCAAGACCCCGGCTCTTGCGCAGGCTCGACCATGGGCCTCACTGGTGCTGGCGAAACCGATTCCTTGAACTGCAAATCTCCGGGTTCACGATCCGTTAGCGTCTGCGCGCTGGGTGACGAGACCGCAATACCGGCCTGGCCGATCAACAGGAAAAAATTGCTCCCGCCGCCATGATCGCCGCCAAGATCAGCAGGAACATGCTGTAGCCGGTTATGTCTTGGCAAGTCTCGAACACGTGACCGAAGCGCTAGAACACGGTCGCTGGATCGACATGCCTGCGGATGTGAACGCCGCGCCGCTCCATTCACGAGGATTTTCGGGACGCAGGCCGGTCGCGACGAATTTTGCGATCACCTTGCCGTCCTCAGAACGTTCCGGAGCGTTCAAACTTTGAAGCATTTCCTGGATCTGGATGATCCGAACCTTTCCCTGCCGTGATCTCGGCAATCGACACGACCTTGCGCGAGCCGTCGGACAGGGGCGCGTAGCCTGGGACGATTAAAAATCACGGCTGACGCGATCTGCCGCGATGGCCTCCTCCGAAAAATCTTCATGCCGCCCTCATCAACCATTTGCTCAAGGCGAGTGATTGCATCACGGGGATTTGTTGGCGTGATCGTCGCCATCGAGCCTTCGTGACCGGATTCATGGCCTGGAGCATTGTCGGAAGCTTCCTCGCCACGGACCTCGCCGAGGATAAAAACGCGGTCCCGGACGCATTGCGCAGCGCGTTCTTGACAAGTTTCGCGCGGGGGGCGGGGCGGATCTCGCCCTTGCCCTCGATTGTTTCGGCGGGCGGGTTTTCCATGCGCGCCGACGTGCGGGCTGTTGCAACTGGAGTTCAGCTTGCGTCCTTCGATTCGTGATCATGCGCTCCTTCGGACTGATCGCGACGACAGCGCATTTCAAAGCGTCGTCTTGCCCGAGCCGGTACCGCCCGAAATCACCGTGGAGGCCTTGCCACTTCACAAGCACCGAGGGAAGAATTCCGCCACCGGCCGGAAAATCGCGCCCGAAGCCGACCAGCTTGGTTCCATTGTCAGCGGCGGACTTGGAGAATTTTCCGGATCGAGACAAGCGGCCCGTCGATGCGATCGCGTGCGGATGCCGCATTTGACGCGGCTGCCATCAAGTAAGGCGCGCATCGCACCAGCGGCTTGGCCTTTCCCACGCGCCGGCCCACGGGCCGACACGATCCGCTGCACGACGATACGCAACAGGATGATCGTTATCGCAAAAACGAACCGTGCCAAGCTGCAGGGCTCGCCGTTTCGTTCAAATGTAGACTTGATTGTAGCCGTTGATAGAATGTCCGCGATGGAGTCGTCTTTCCAGCAACGGCTCAATCGGACGAGGCATCATTTCGTCCATCCACCGCATCGGCAAAGGATACTTCCTCGACCGAAGACCAGGGCCATTTTTTTCCTTGCGGATGCATTTCGGAAATGATGCGCGGACGCGCTGGCGCATTGTGTCATCGTCCAGCGCTTCTCGAGGCGCCGGGGACAAGGTCGAGTTCATTCAATCAGCTTGCATGCACCCTCAGCTGGCGTCCAGCAAGTCGAAACCTGCGGATTCGCCTTGCCTTTTGCGGGTACCGGCGCGGCGCGAAAGCGTTCAGCGGGTCTTTGTCGACGGCATCACGCGCGGCGCGGCCGCGCTGCGCTGGATTTGAACGGCTCATTTCGTGCGTCTCTTTCCTGGGGTTTCGCGTTCATTGGCCGATCAACTTCATCGGGCAGCAGACGGTCGATGAATGCTGAAGTCCAGCACAAAAGCTGGCTTCTTGGGCCTCACATCCGATTGGCTTCCGAGGTTACCGCCCGGTTGCGCGCCGCATCCCAGTCGGAGGCAATGCGTGCTATGGATTTCCTGTTCGATCGCCTGCTCTGCCTTGTTCGACAGCAAATTCGGCACGGGAAACGCTTCTTCGGAAAACATCCTGTGAGCACGATTTGGATTTGCTGCGATCACGCCGCCAGGATATCTGTCTTCGACACAACTCCGCCGCAGCGTGCAAGGCTCGGCACCGTCAACTCGCTGACGATAATGGCCTCATCAACTGCGCCGAGAATGGATTTTGTCCAGGGCGTAGTTTTTGGGCCCCCCGGGGCATGTCGACCAGAACAATTCGAAACGTACTGCAGGCGACATCGAGGAGGCGCAGCATTGCCGGCTCGGTCGCCAGGGGCATCCGCATCCGGATTGCGCGGCGCGCGATCAGTGAAACACCGTCTGCATGCTTCCAGCACCATGCTGCCAGCAGTCTCTGTCCAGACGGTCGGGCGCCATCCACCAGCGCCTGCAGGTCCAGTTTTTCGGCACTGCTTCGAGGAATGAGGTTCGTCATGCCGTTCAGCACATTTCAGGTCGCGAGACACACCTTTCCAGTCCCAAACCTTGGCGTGCGAGGCTGAACGCGCTTTCGATTGCGAAGTGTTGAAGCACGCCGGCGCCGCCAACGGCACCGCGAAGCCCAGCACTTCGACGTCGCCGCCCGAGCCTGAATTGGACTGGTTTCCCGCAACTGTTCTGCTGCGTCGATGATTCCTCGATCCCTGCGTTGCCGGTACGATGTCGGCGCTCAAGCTTCATCCAGGGCCCTGGACCATATGCCCGGCAACTGGTCGAGACAACGATCACCGCTGTTGTCGGACGCTCCACGGCGAGCGTCAAGGATCACCTGATTTTCGTAAACCGCACGCCTGTCGACGAGCACAAAAGCCGCCGCCATGACGCAACACGATTCTCCGAGGCTGAAAGGCCCGACAGGTTCTGCCAGCCCAAGCGCCAACATGCCTCAGCGACTCCATCGCTTGTGGACTTTGCCAACACGGCAAGCGACCGGATCACCGCGGTTGACGGCATTTGTGAGGATCAGACCTTTCTGAACGGTTTCAAACCATGTCAGCACCGGTCCCGCCAGTTGGAAAGCCTGGCCCCAGCTCCTTCTGCTTGCCTTCGTTCAGCGCTTTCACTTGCATCGCCGCGCGCACCCGGATGTCGGATTCAACTTCCCTGGAATCGGACAGTTCACGTCGCCGCTCCGCCTGAGTTGCAATATTCATCCGGGTTAGCGCCGCCAGCAAGCGAAACATCCTGGTGATCGTAGTTTCGCGCACCGCTGCAAGCCATGAAACGGCGATGGCTGGCACCAATGGTCTTGATATGATTGGCTCATCTTCCGGCCTCCCTAATTGCCAATGGAACGTTGCGGTCTGGGCCAGAAGGAACATTTCTGCCTCCGTGGCTCAGCGAATGCATCAAGCGGCGTGACCAGCCGCGTCGGGTGCGTAGCTGCTGGACAGGCGCGGCTGACGGATGATGACCAAGCTCGCCTCTTCATTCTTCTTGGAGCGCTTGGACGAGAACACATGCGAGGGGATGGGGCACGTTGCCCAAGCCATGGCGTCGGCGCACGCGTTGAAATAGTCATTCTGCAACCAGCGGCGATGGGCAAATGCCTGGGGGCCCCCCCAAATTTTTTTTCCCCGGCTGCAGCTCGATTTGTCGTGTCCGCGCCTGCGCACCGAGATGCCGGATTTCATTGGCCCGCAGGGACCGGAGCCGTTGCCGCGGTTCAAGCGCCGACACTTCGGGGCCGACGCGCAGGTTCACAAGACCGTCACCAGGACAGTCGGGCGAATCGGGCGTCACGGCCGAATTTCTTGAGATCGACCGAGATCTGGTTGTCCTGGCTGGCAAAACCGGGATCGGTATTTCACCCGCCCGCCAGGAAAGCTCGCCGTATCACCGAGAGTGCCAACCAGGTTTGCTCGGCCAGGGTGCGAGATCACGCCCGTTCTGTTCCAGTGCGCGCAATGTTGACGTCGATTATTTCTTCCCGACTTTGTGAAAAGCGGCGATTGTCTTTTCCGCGATGCCGGAGGATCGTCCCGCGATCGGTGACGCCTACAACGTCATTCGCGCACTGATCTTGTTGCCGAATACAATCTCTTCACCGCGCTGCGGTGGCCTCGACAAACGCACTTCAGCAGGACCTGCTTGCTCTGCCCAACCGACAGGGCCATTCGCCACACCGCCCGGCCCACGTGGCGCTCGGCCAGTTGCAGCGCCATGTCGGCAGCGGCGGCGGTGGTGAGCTTGCACGTCCATGGAACACCCCATCGATGCACGGGATACACATTGATTTCCTCACCCGGCAGCAGGTTCTTGAGGTCCGTGCGAAGTTCATCCAAGTCCCATTCACTTCGATATCGATGAGTTCGGCGATCTCCGGCGGTTATTGTAGATCAAACACCGTTTGTCCCCCCGGCTGCTTTCCACGCAGGAAGGAATGAGCGGTTCGACGTTGCCTCGCATCGGCATTTCGGGATCTGGCAACGGACCAAGCGTTGCGAATTTCAGGTCCGGCCTCAACAACTGTCGATCGGCCCTTTTCCAGCACAGCACACTGGCACCGTCAGGCGCGCTGCGCTCGTCCACGCGCCTGCGACTTGCGCGCCGAGAGCCACAATCGCAGGGATGCTGCAGTAAGTCTGTTGGGAAATTTTTCATTTGCTGGCTCCTTTCCCGCTGGCCGCTTGTCCCGTGCGAACCGCGTTCGTGACTTCGGTTTCGTGTCTCGTCTGATCAGCACGGGAATCCCGTGGTCGATGGTGCCCGGCACAACACGGGCTCGCGACGTGGTGCGAACCGGCACTGGCGACTTGCGGATTCGGCAACGACAGCAGCCTCCTTCTGACGACCGATCAGGCGAGAGGCCAAGCGCCCGCGCTTGGCTTGCCGCGCTCAGCGCCAGCGCGTCGTCCGGCGTCAACTTCGAGACGTTACAGTGCCTCGAGGGAACGGCGCTTCCTTCGGCCCGGCTTTCGAAGGAACTGGGTCGATTGCAGCACGTTCATTCTTTGAAGGACGCGTCGCGCGGACCACGTCTCCCGAGACGCGTTGCCCTCCAACGTGCCGAATTGCTTGCCAGCGTCCTCACGCGGGATGAATTCGTTCACGTCCACGGCGGTCGCCGGCAGGACGAAGCCCGCCAACGCCGGTCACTTGCCGACAACAACCGAAAAACAGCGCGCGCATACCCGGCGTGGATCGATGCCGCAAGCGTCAGGATTCCCGGTGTCGTCGAAGCTTGCACGCATCAGGGTTACCCGGTACGATCAGCCTCGCGCATAAAAACGGTCTCTTTAAGGTTCATCCAAAAAGCTCTGCAACGCATCCGCTTGGCACCGCCGTCTTGCCGGGCCAGGGGCGCCGACTTCAGGCTCGAGTAGTGATTCGATCAAGTCGCCGGTCTGGTATCCCGAGGTTGGCAAACGAGCGACGGATGACCAAATCTCAAAACAAAGGCCGGCACGGAACTGGCCGCAGGAAAGGCATCGGGGAACGTTGCCGGGACGGTTTTTCATTGTATCTTTCCTTCTCTTTGTGG
>Ga0163217_1020790_pt1 | contig 11736 bp, 10 predicted proteins | sample SynspAceP_FD_185933 | JGI IMG/M metagenome (GOLD analysis project Ga0163217, IMG submission 185933) | Saline lake microbial communities from Ace Lake in Antarctica - Synechococcus sp. Ace-P (PacBio error correction) | ecosystem: Environmental > Aquatic > Non-marine Saline and Alkaline > Saline ... | reverse complement strand
CGCGGTCAGCCAGATCAGCGACGCGACAGCATTTCATTTGACCAGGCAATTTGAATCTCCGCCCAATCAGCGCAGCGGGCAGCATGCAGACTTAAGATAATCTCTGCCGTGCTCCTGCCGCGTAGTCATCGGGCGTGGCGAAGAACCCCAAGCAGCCAACCCAGAACATAAGGGCAGCCGCCCCCCCAGACAAACCGGCGCTGCACACGGGCGCGTAGCCTCAAAATTTGGTCATGGCGGTATTTCCATAAAGACATGGCGGGTCTATCGCTCCGTTAATTGGGCACCAATGGTCAAAAGCGCACACTCCTTAGTTCATCCGCAAACAACCCGCGGCAGACGCAAACGGGCATCAGCGCGATGGTGCCAAAAGGTAATACCTGCAGCAGCATCAGCGGGGTTGTGGCGTCCAGCCCCATAAGCGCCACGCGGGCGGCCTCTGCGCCGAAAAATTAAAGCGTCGGCACATAAAGGCGGCAGCACAACAAGCGACATCAAAAGGCCCCCGCGTGTGAACCCGACGGTCAGCGCCGCACCGAAAAGGCCCCGATTAGGAAAGCGCGGGCGTGCCCAGACCCAAAAGATGCCACCAGCCACAGACCTATCCCGACGGCGCGAGGTTCCAGGCGATCACCCCTCAAGCAGCGGGAGGCGGCCGCACCAGCGGCAACCCAGTGGTCAACCAGTGGGACAGCGGCCTAATACTCAGGCGCGGCCTCAAGCGGGGCGGGGGCTTGTAGCCAGAAGACCCGCGTTGCCGTCTCGAAATCCAACGCAAGCAGGCGTCGAAGCGGACAGCAAACAGGCCAGCAACGCCCGCCAACCACAGGGACGCCAGGCGCAAATGGTTTGCAGCAGGTAGATTGTGCGCCCAACCGAGAATGCGGCCACCAAGAACCGTCACGATCAGAAAAAAAACGGCCAATCCCCAGGCCAAAGCCCCCGCCCGCCCGAAAGGCGAGCATCAGGTACGGCGCAGCAGGGCGATCATAGGAAAGCCCTGCGTCGCTGGTCACCGCTGCGCCTGGTGACAGCTTGGCGCGAAGGGCGTGATTGTCAAAGGCTGGCGTTCTAGACAGAATCGATATGGGTGCGATCAAGCGCCTACCCCCGCCTTGCAGATGCGCGTCACAGGCAGAGGCGAATACGCCCAACGGCGGCGACATCCAGCGACACGGTTCGGTTCGTCCAGCACCAGGACGTGCCGCCCGTTACCATCAGACGATTGCCAGACCCAGACGAACGTTTTTGCCCCGCCGAAAGGGTGCCCGCCAGACGATTTTGCCAGCGCTTCAAAGGTCATTAAGGCGATCACGGGCTTGGCGCGATTATTCCGTGCTTGACCAAAAAACCTGCGCCCAGAATTCAAGGTTTTCTGAGCATGGCTTTCAGCCCGTCCGCCATGGCCCGCATAGGCGATGGTTTCTTCGCACCGTCGATGCGAGCCGGACAAGGGCGGCTGCAGCCCCGCGATGCAGCGCAGAAAGGCGTTCGTCTGCCTGCGGCCGTTGCCGCGCAGGATTCAGGGCCGTTCCCGGCGGCAACCTGGTAAAAGTGCCCCGATCCAGCACAGGCACGGCACCGCGCGCAAACCGCAAGCTCGGCGACACGCAAGGTCATGTCAGACAGGGATCAGGGCCAAGGCGATTGCGTCGGCCTTCGCTCAGCAAGACGTTATAGTGCGCGCCGCTGCGGGGGACGAACATGACGTCGACGCCGAATACCTGCGTTCTTCTCCAATACGCTGCGCAGGTCGGCGGGGATATGGGTGATCTTCGGGGCCCCGATACGTGAAGAGAATGTCGATCTTGCCCGCCACGCAACAGCGGCGCATTGGTCGTCAAAAGCCGGCACAAGGCGACACGCCGAGGCTCCTGCGATCACCGGCCTTAAAACACCTCGCTACCGATACGGAAAGAAGCCGGGGCCATAAGCTTCGACGGGTTTGGCATCAGAATAGCCACCGAACCTCGTTCAACGCATGATGTTCTTCCTTTGGACAGGGGGCTGCGCCTATAGCCGATCCAGCGCGCAGAATACAGGTTAACTGGCGGTTGGAACGGGCGGTCGCGCAAGGCGTGACGTCGCGCCGGATGGTGGGCGCGGGCTGCCGCTGCCAGCGGCGAGGAACACCCCGCTGGCAGAAAAAACGCTTTACGCGTCCGAAATGTTGCGTATTGGCCAGTAGTTGTGCCGTCTTTCTTCTTGGACCCATCGCGTTTGACGCCCAAGACAACACGGACGTTCTTGGCGACATAGAGCCGAAGAATATGTCCCCCACGACACGCCCCATTGTGATCGCCGAATACAAGCCACGGATTCACATCACCGCCCAAGAACAAGCAGCGCCGATCAACGCCAGGCAAGTCGTGCCCGATGTCTTCAAGCGTCCGGGCTCAGGGTTTCGGGGACGCCTAAGCGTTTCATGATCTCGCGCAGTGCTCGCGGGTTCTTTGTACTTGCGCAGGTTTCACGCAGCCGGCAAAGATCACGACTGTATCGTTGATCGAATACCGATGATGGTCAGGATCGCCGCAATTCACCGGGAGTCAAGCGGATTGCAAATCGGAAAACACGCCGATTGGTCAACACAGAACACGTGGCACAGTTAGACCCGCCACAGCGCCCGAACCGAAAACTTGCCATATCGAACCTCAGCCAGATGTAGATCTCAGGATCGCCGCCAAGCGAAGCGCGGCAACCGCCAGAAAACCGCCGTCTGGATCAACTCGCCATACTTTGGGGCCCAACGGATCAACCGAGGTAAAGATGATATGGGGGCGCAACGTCTGCAGCGCTCTTTGCTCGACGTCTGGATCATCTCCGGGGAATGCGGCCTCTTCCGCCTTCTTGCGACCTGAGATTGCGTAGTCATGGCGACGTGTTTGGTGCGTCGCTCGCGGGGTTCGGCAATACCTCCGAGGATGGACACATCTGCCAAGCTCGAAAGCGGGTGCAAAGCGCCTCGCGGTAGGCAGCGGATGGCTCTACGGCGGCGTCACTTTGCTGTGCGAAGGGTCGCTACCCGCCACGGCAAGTTCGATGCCTAGTTTCAGGCCATGTGAAACCACACGGCCCAAGGCCAGCAGCACCGCCACACCAGGGCGACGCAACCAAGGTCAGTCTAAGGCATGTTTTGCAAAAGTCCGATATTCGTAAACTCCGTCGGGGATCAGTCTCAGACGATGACGTGAGGGTGTCCTATGTACCCGTGATTGTCTTGGACGGCGACTCTTCAACGACCACGAACACCCGACAGACGTGTGCTACGAATATAGCCGTAAGACCCCGACGTGATGATTGGCCAAAGCCCGCAGCGTCACGCGAAACCCGCGATGCAGGGGCCAGAGCCCAAGCACACGGATTGTCGCCAATGATGAAGGGTGTAATGTTGGGCGCCAGAATGCGCTGGAGCGCGCGTTTCATAGCCACAGGCTGATTGGCGCGGGGCCCCGCGTCCTTTGGCCTCTCTCTCTCTCGCGGGGAGGCGTTCAAAGATCAGCACGTTGGCATCACCGCCTACCACACGTCACAAACGATCCCCGCAATACCGAGGCAAGGTCAACGTCGCCGATTCAGCTAGCAGGCCAAGATCATACCCACGTTGACGATCACGCGATTGGCGAACAGACGAACAGCCCGTATAGCTGGCCCCACATAAAGAACAGCACCGCGGCACACGGCGACGCTCGGTCGCATCTTGCCGGCGTCAATGCTTGTCTTGGCCAGTTTCCGGCCGCAGATTGGTGCGTTCTTCGACCGAAGGTCAAACCGGCAGTGCATAGGGCCCTGCCCGCCAGCAAAGACGGCCAGATTGTCGATTCCTCGACGAGAAGTTGCGGTTGATGATCCCCGACCCGCGGGAGAATCGCGCTTTGGATGGTGGGCGCGCTGGATGACTTCGGTCTCCAAGGCACGATGGCAAAAGGCGCGCCGATTTTTTCGGCCCGGCGTAGGTGCCAACTTGCGCGCACCCGTTCTGGTTCAAAGCGGGAAGCTGACAAGCGGGGCGGCCGTTCTGGTCAAAGCTGGGGCTGCGCATCGACCAGCTGCTTCCGCCGGTCCAACGGGGGGGCCGGTTGTCGACAATATAGAAAGTGCCGGGCGCTGTCGGCATCAGGCAAACAGGCGGAATTTTGCCCAGACCGGTGCAGCGTTTTCATTCGCGCCGCGGAGGTTGACCACAGGGTTAGGTCAGCTGCGCGGTGGTGCCGATTGATCGCCTTCAGCTCGGCGGCTGAAACCGATACCCGGCACCTGAATTCAAATACGGTCCGGGACCCTGACGCTGAATCGTTGGTTCGCGGGTGCCGACTTCGTCGATACGGCGGCGAGATGATTTCAGCGATTGCTGCATGGGCGTTCATCCGCTCGCCTGCTTTTCGGTCGTCGGGTCAGGGTGATGTTATGATGTCGTGTGGTACCGTTTACCTCGATGTCATTCTGTTCCGGGTGCCGGTCAGCGACTGCACCGGCCGCGCCAGGTGGCGGCGGGTCGCTTCAGCGCTTGTGCCCATGACAGGAGCCGTCATTGATGCGCACGCGCAACTCGCCGTGGGGGCTTCTGACACGGCGGGACGGCAGTGATCGACCGCAAAACGCATCGCGGACCTCGGGCAGGCGGCCTCCATCCGGTTGGCGTAAACGTCTTCGACGTTTACTTCGGCCCAACAGTTGTGCACCGCCGCGGCATGATCGAGGCCCAGATTGACCCAGACGTTCCGGCATCCATTCGGGCAGAGCCTTTTTGCGCTTCTCAGCTCGGCGGGTGGAATCCGGCGACGTTAATCGCCTTCACCGGCATCATTGTGCTGTTAACGGGACCGTTGAACGCATGGGGCAGCGGCAGCCACAGGCCAGCGGCACAGGTGAAGGATGATCAACACCCGGTTCCACAGATCCAATCTGAAGCATGGTACTGCCCTTTTCTGGACACGCCCTCAGGGGCGGCTTACGTGGCTGGTTCGGTCTTGGAGACAACGGTGCCGACGGTCGATCTGCACGGCGACACGTACTTTGACGTTTTCCGACCCATTCGACTTAAGCTCGCCGTCATCTGAACTTTGACAACGTTTTGCTCCTATCAGCACCGCCAGCGGTGACCCACTTCGATCGCCGCGACGCAGCCTTCTACCATGCTTTATGTTCTTTGACTTCTTCTGCTGCGGCGGACTGAGCAGAAAATACATGATCGCGAGTCATAGATCAGGCGGTACGAGATTGTTGTAATAGCTTCCATGGGAAGGTCGTCCTTTGTGCACGTCCCTCATCCTCTCTGCGCGCAGTATCCAGTGGGGCGCATGCGCAAACGGCCTGCCGTTCTAAGTTTTGGCGGAACCTATGTCAGACGCAGGCATTGCCAAGGCGGGTTCCGGGGGGAAATTAACGCGAGTCCCGGTGTCGCACTGCGAATTACCCTGTTTGCGCAAAGCAGTCCAGGCCGGTTTGCCCCCTCTTGCGCACCCATTGGCGCCACCGCGATCAACAATCGGGCATAACGCCGCCGGAACGCATGATCATGCGAACTCGGACGACAAAGGAAAACAAGCCCATTGCACGACATTTCAAGCCATCGGCGAACCCCGATGCCTTCGACGCGCCCTCGCACGGCGCGGCGACCGCAACCTGTGAGTCCACAGGTATTGGACTGGACGAGGCGCGGCTGGGCCAAGATTTTCAGCAGCTGAAACCGCACAAGCGGACCGAACAAAGCTCAAGCTCGTCGGGCGCTGCCAAGGCCAAGGGGCGACGGGCGAATTTTGGCGTCTGGGGCAAATTGTCAGCTGACAGGAAAGGCCGGAGTCACCGCCATGGCAGGCAGAGGCCCAAGGATCTGCGACGCCGCAGTTTGACGGACAGTGCAGGCGCCGCATCCACCAACCTGCCCGCCGATGACTGCACCGACCGGCGCGGACCGAGGCCGGACAATGTGCGAAGTGTAAACCGCTGGGGCGACGGGGCCGCAGTTCGATTTTACCGCGAAAGGCGCATTTCGAGATTGCGTAGCGTCGCGGTCGTCACATGGATTTCACGCCAAAACTTCCGGGCGCGGCGGTTGCTTCGTCGATGCTGAAAAGGAGGGGCCTTGGCAACGGGGTATCACCCGCCGCGCTGGCACAGTTCATGATCGACACCCATTGTCGATCACAACGGGCTGACAGAATATTTGACGCCGGGGGGGTTTGGTACGCGACGAGGCGATGTACGGCACGACAAACTGCCCAAATTCGGCGGACCGAAGCTATCAGGACCACGACGGCTGGGGTTAATCCCCACCTCCGAAGTGACGCTGACCTATATCGGTGGCGGGGGATGTGCTCGACAAGCGCCTGCCCCGCCGGATGACCGGGCCACACCCTGTGTTCCGCTCTGAGGCCGGCCGATGCGGGCGCGACCACTCGGGTATGCTGCGCCAGCACCAGTCCAGAAAGGTCGACGATGGTGTCGGTCACCCCACCCGATCAGTCGACGACGAACAAAGGTGATGCTACGCTGTGCGAAGACATGCTGGAACCGGTCTGGGCCGTGCCCTTACCGCACCGTGATTCCTGTGGCACCGGTACATGGGGCTTTGGGCGCGCGGCGCACCTTCGAAATCGAGGCTCGCGCCCGGTCAAGACGCCTACCGCGAGATCAGCCTCTGTCTCGACCACGGGGGATTTCAGCCCGCCGGGATGAATGCACGCCAGGTTTCAAGCCGGCAGATGGTGGAACCGCAGTTCGTGCACACGCACTGAATCGGTCTGGTCTGGCCGTCGGGCGCTGCCTGATTTCGCGGTGCTGGAACGGCAGCCCAGAGATGGTGCGGCAAGCTGCCTGACGTGCTGGCCCCCCCTATCTGGGCGCCAAGAACAACTTGGCGTCGACGGCACACTTAGCTGATTGAATGCGGGCATTACTCGGGCTATCTTCACGCGAAAGTAACTTCCACGCAAGGTAGCCGATGGTCCCGGTCCCTTCATTGCCCTGATCACTTCTGTGGCGATCGGCTTTGCCGTATCGCCTTTTTTCGTGTCCGGCCTTTAAACGGCTTTTCGCCGGATCAATTCCGATCCCCCAGACACCGCGCCGGTGCAGCCCGCGGCTATTGCGTTTCGATCTGGGGACTAATCTATGTTCTCGGCTTGATCGTCGGCATGGGCTGGGGCCTTGTTGAAGCGCGCGAATGACTATCTCTGGCACGACAATGCGCCTGCCGCGGGCTCTGTCGCTGTTTGTGGGGGATGCTTCTGGTTGGCGGTCGCGGTGGCAAAGGCCCGCTCGGGCGTCGGTGCTGATCTTGCGGTGATGCTGGTTCCGCGCTTTACGCGCTGTTTCGATCCCAACCGAGGATCGCGGCTTTGCAGCCCCTGCCTGTGGCATCTATATTGCCGGTCTGGCTGGTGCGGCATCCTGCGCTGTCGCTGGGACTTTCTTGCGGCGGGCTATGGCTGGATTGAGGCGGCCGACTTGCGGGGCTGGTGTTTGTCGGGTTAGCATTGTGATCGCGGCGGGATATCGCTTGATGCGTGCGCCGACTTTATGGCATCGCCGTGATTTGGCGCCGTCGCAGTGGTCGGGCGAATATGGCGGACAGCACCAGCAGGTCGCTGGCACTCGGCAGGCGGGGGCGCGATTGCCGCTCTGGCTTCGCCGACCATCCGGTCATGGCGACGCGGTTAAGCAGCGTCTGTAACGCAAAGAACCGGCGCTTGGGATAAGCGCCCGGTTTTTTTGTTTTACTCTCTCCCGACTCAGGCCTGTCATACGGTCCTTGCGATGTCGCGTCGGTATGTTTGCGAACTTCGACGGCTTGGCCTCTTGCGCCCTTTATAGGGTGGTTGCATCGACTGGCCGCGCATCACAGCACGGAATGGCGTGCCCGCTCATGTCAAAGTCCGATCGTACCGTTGACAAGGATAGCGATATAGGCTTTCTGGGCACTTTAGTCGGGGTGGCTACACATGCACACAACCCCGGGTGACGGGTCTTGGCTTGGGTCATATTAGCGCAGCTTGATGCGTTTGCCTTGGGGCGCGGGGGGCGGTGCGTCCTCATCATGCCCGCCAGCCAGCGGTTCAGCTGCGCCTCCGGGTTGGTTGGATACGGCGGATCCAGACGTCTGGCGCGCATGATCGCTTGCTGCAAGCGGTCCAACCCCGGCCGGTTTGGCCGAGGAAGCACCAACGGTGCGCCTTTTAACTGCCGGCAACAGTACGTATCGAAGCTTTCGGCGCAGGTCTTTCAGTTGCCTTGCTGGTCCGTTCGAGATCCCCATTTGTTGACGCTATCACCCACAGCGCGGCCCTCGCCGTTCGGCAAGCGTCTGCATTTAGCAATCTTTGCTTGTTTCAAACGGAAGGATCGCATCGAGCAGAACAACCACCACTTTGCGGCAAATTTTGACGGCAGCAAGGACCATCGCTTTCACGCTCAGGCTTTTCCAGCTTTTCCTGAACTTTTCGCTTTTTTACGCATTACGGCGTATCAAAAATCCGCATCGGGACGCGCTCCCAGACGGTGCGATAGAGATATCGCACGCGGGGTATCCCCGCTTCGGGGCCAGTCAGCAAGCGATCTTCGCCCATTGATCTGGTTAATCAAGTTCGAATTTGCCGGCGTTCGGGCGCCCGACGACGGAACCTGAAGGGGTTTTGTGTCAGTCGGTACGGCATGGCGCGTCTTCGTCACCCAGCTCGGCTTCTTCTTCGGTCAGATCCACGTCAGTTCGGGGCGCATCCGCGTCTGTGCGCGCTCTGCAAAACTGTTTTCAGCGATGCGGCATCAGGATGGGTGTAGAGATCGCTTCAACCTTCGCCGTTGTTCGCAGAGTATACGAATGGTGTTCGCCCAGCCCAAGGCTATACGCCTCGATCACACCGGGTCGGCGGGCTTTTGCCCCTCGGCCTTATTGGCAGCAAGAATGACCATGCGCCAGATTTTCTTACGCAGATGTCGGCGAAGAGCCAAGATCGGACGGCGTGAAAACCCCGACGCGGGCGTCGATCGATGAACAGGCAGACATCTGCCATAGTCGACAGCGGGCGTCGCGGTTAGACGGGCATGCGCCCTTGCAAGCTGTCGTCGGTGACTTCTGTCAAGGTCCGGCGGTGTCGTACAATTGTGAATCGCAGGTCGGCAAGCCGCGCAGACCTTCGCGCAGATCGCGCGTCACACGCGGGCTGATCATCGACCACGCCAGTTTTATTACGACAGACGGGTTGAACAGCGTGGACTTTCGCCCACGTTGGGACGGCCCACTCAATTGGCGAGGGTGCAGAATGCGAACGGCTCCGAAGACTAGATCAAGCCTGCCGCTTCAGCCTATTTGGCCAAGTCTAACGGAAAGCGTGCAATTGCCTTGCGCGGATACGACGTACAGAACGCCCCAAAACACGACTCGGGTGCAGTGGTCGCGCCACCGGGGGAATATCGGCCTGTGGCGAACCAGTGGCCCCGTTGGTCGGATCAAAGCCTGCGCAGCTTGCCATCGCTTGACGCCACGATTCACGCGGCCACGCTGCGATTGATGGGACCGTGATTGCGAAAACCTCGGACTGGCGCTTGGCTTGTCTTGACGAAATTCGGGCAGCGGCGTGCCCAGAATGTGCGCGTGCCCGTGGCTGGAATCCGAGCGCACCAGTTCTTCACGGTGCGGTCGACCACGAAAACGCTATCGCTCTGCCGGGCCACACAGGCCGATCGCCCCTTCGCGCTGCAGTCCACTGACGGTCGCACCACCAAGGTCAGCGCGGGGCCAAAACGCCCGACTGGTTGCGCGACGTAAAACGGGTATCACCGGAAATCACCGGCGCGCTGGTCACGTCAGAAGACATTGGCCAACGCGGCGACCGGGGCGCTTGCCCACGACAGATGTGCTCAGCGGTAAGGCCGGCGCTTGACGGGAGCCCCTGCGACTCGACCGAGCCAGGAGGCCCAGGAACCGGCAATCTGCATGCCGAATGGCCGGGGCCGGTGCACCAAGCACGTTGCTGATGCTGGCGTCGGACCCCGGCTCTGCCATTGCACGCGGCATTCGGATTTCGCTTCAGGCCCAGCCAGTGTCATCACCGGAGGTAAAGTAGAACATCTCGCCAAAGACCGTGGGGGCACCCGATCCGGTTGGCCATCGAATGTCTTGAGTCCAGCGCCGTGCCGCGCGCTGTCCACGTCCAGCGGCGGTGACCGTTCCAAGCGCCGAGGCGGATACAGAACCGTGTTACCACCTCCCGCCCCCGAAAGCCACGCCCGTTGCATCGCCCTGGCCGTCGTTTTGCGGCGTCAGGATCGCGGGCCCAGAGCGTCGCGCCGGACGGCCCAGACAGTCGCTGGGGTGAACTGTCGCACCGACTCAAGGGTTAAAAAAACGCGCCCGGCGGACACCACCAGGCCGTCGCCGGTGAGCGTTGCATATAGATGTTCCACCACTGCCGACTGGCGGCCGGACCACGCCAAACCCGGCGCCGCACCTTATAGCGGGGGTGGCTGGCGCGCGTCGTGGGGGATGCCAGAGCTTGCGCACAGCTGGGTCGTTGGCCGTGCGGCAGGCAAAGAGATCGCACGCGTTGTCGGTCTGGCAGGCACCGGCAGATCCGCGGGTGCGGTGAAACCGCGTCGTGGCCTTGAAGCACAGGGGACGCACATCCTGACGCACGCCGGGCAATCACCTCTGGTTCGGCGCAGGCCGACAACAGCAGCGATTGCCACCACGCCCCATCCCCAAGAGAGCACGGGCGCGTCGGGACGTGGGTTTCGTGAAGATGCTGTGAGAGAATTGGTCATGGCCTGCTCGCTTTGCTCTTAAAGTCCGTGTCACCTTGAAGGGATTCAGCGGATTAGTTACTGTCTGCATTTCCAGTCGCCGGCACGGTATCCGTTTGCGGCGCGGGGGCTGCCCGGCACCATTTGCGGTTCCCCCCCAAGGCCGACAATCACCTGAAGGGGCGCGTTGTTGCACAAAGTCGAGGTTCAATCGGCGTCGGTTCAGGATACCCTTTGATAGCGTTCAAATGGGCCGCCTCGGGGCGCGTTTTCTTCGATGTCCGATCATTCGGCGAGCTGCTTCTTGCCGCGAGCAATCCGCAGGCTGGCTGCCCCGCTTGCGCCAGATTTTCCAAAACGCCAGAACGGCGTTCGATCTGGCGGGGCATATCGATCCTTGCAGGGTAATCGCCTTGATAAAAAATCTGGGCGACTGTTTCGCGGTAGATCCGCGGGCGCACATCCGCCGGTCCAGTCCGATGCCGTTTCAATGTGGGCACAAACCGCTTGCGTCGGTCTCGGCCCCTTCGGCCTGCTCTGCCGCTTGCAGCCAATCCCCCAGCAGTGTGACACCTCGGGCACGGGGCGGGCGTTGCGTCGCTTTCGAATGTTTTCGAATCCGCGGGGCGGCGCGGGGGCCGCGGTTTATTTGCGGCAGACCGCGCGGCAAAAGTTTAATAACCGCATCGCCAATCTTCGGGCGCGTGGGGTCGTTGTTTTTGCTCTTGTTGTATTTCGTTTTTTCCCCAGTCGCCCCGGCCCCCGCCGCCCAGCAAGGGACCACGCGAAGGAATTCCCCGCGATCCCGAGCCATATCGGCTTGAGGGCATTAGAGTATTAAACCGGGTCGGCGGCGGGGGACTTCGTCGTTAAACTTCGGGTCGATTGAAAACTTTGTTGTATCGCTTCATTGTGGTACCCGTTCCGCCTTGATTTAACCGCCCCTCTTAAACCTGCGGGTGCAGGGCTGCCAGCGGCTTTGGCTGACTTCTCTCT
>Ga0163217_1113417_pt1 | contig 11737 bp, 6 predicted proteins | sample SynspAceP_FD_185933 | JGI IMG/M metagenome (GOLD analysis project Ga0163217, IMG submission 185933) | Saline lake microbial communities from Ace Lake in Antarctica - Synechococcus sp. Ace-P (PacBio error correction) | ecosystem: Environmental > Aquatic > Non-marine Saline and Alkaline > Saline ... | reverse complement strand
GATATTAAGGGAGGACAAAAATATGAGGTCATAATATGAGGATACACAGCGAATTGGGATGAAGTCTGAAAGTAGTTTTAAAAAAGCCTGGTCATTAGAACGTAAAAACAGAAACGGACTAATTTTTAATGTTGCCAACCACCAAACTTATCCAAAGAGCAAAGTTGCCTATTCCATTTATAACCAAAAACACCTGGGGTAATCATAAATTGGAGATCAAATCTCTATTTAAATTCCCCAACGTTATATAACTATCAATATAGAAGGATATCTTGTCCAATTCGGAATTAAAAGGATCTGTTTTGGAGAATAGCAGGAAGAAAAAAGTATTAGTTGCCTATCGAAGTAATCACCAATTTCTACCGCCAAGTCACGATGCGGAAGGGAGTGCAGTTTTAAATTATTTTGGCCGCAAAAATCTGTGCCATCGGTTGATAAGGGGAAGTAAGCGGTAAAATCCACTCAGGCGTTTTTATCCGAAATATAAGCCAGCAGCAGTCATTATTACAAAACTGAGGCCATTAATTTGTTCGCCAGCTATGGCTATAACCCTAAAACAGGAAGACAAATGAATGAGGCTTTATAAATTTTTTTTAATGGAATCTTCAAAGGACCTTAGAGGGAACAACATTTTGGAAGTACTTTTCAAATCCATGTGCTACCCTAAATTCTGTTTGGCGGGATATTTAAAATTGGGCGGAAGATCAACATTGAGTTCGTGCAAACATTTCTGTATTCTCCCATAAAGAGGGAACAATTAATGTAGTATCTTACCAAAGATTTTAATCCAAGCGGTATGAATTAGAATCCTATTCCAATTACATCAGCAACAAAAACCAACAATAGTAGTATTGCCTTAAATTGATTATGGTATCGTTCTGGGAAATTTAAGGCTCCAATTAAAAATTTCATTGGCAATTATCTTTATTTTGATGATGAATCTATTTCAAGATTTAAGTACCGGACTATTATAATGGTGACCAATCCTTAACCAATTCTAACCGCTTTAATTCCATGTCCCAACAAGATCGTAATAATATTGTTTTACTGACAAATTGATTTTTCATTTTATTTGGCCCTGGGCCAAATCCGATTTTGGGATTTTAAGTACTCATCTATAAGGAGCATAGTAGTATCGGTTTTAATGGGTCTGGGATGTTACCTTCCTTCCACCAGCGATGATAAAATTTTCAGTATGATGAGGATATTTATGCTGCCTACACGAATCTTGCTCAAGATTGGGATTGCATTGGAGTTTGTATTGCTTAAAGAGGGGAGTATATAGCTGTAAACGCCAATTTCTCATTCTTTGGGGAAGCTAAATGTAGATAATTACTTTTAAACTTTTTTCCAAGTTTCAGCTGCAGCCCACAGTAGCGGGGAAGACCACATTTTTTGGAACTTAGTTATAGAGGGCCATTTGAGCGGCAATGGTATTCTCAAAGCCTAATCATTCGCTATTTTTTAAAAGAACAACCAGTACAACACGGGCAACCCTATGCTGGGACCCGCCATAGAAAATAAGCTTACCTTGATTAACCTTAAAGGGCCAAGTACATTTTTTCCTTGTTATTACCAGCATAGAATAATGCCATGAAAACTATCTTTCAAGATAATATCAATAAAAACCTTGAACACCACGGAATTTAATATCGAGGAAAAATTTTCAATATATGCGGATTTATTTATTCGATTTACCTTAAAGATTGGTGTATGTAAAGACTTATATGTCCGGATATTATTTGGAAAGTCCTTTTTAGCACAGCAGAGGTGGGGAATTCTTCATAAGAAACAATACACTTGGATATTTGCGGGCAAGTCTTTACAATCAGTTTACCCTTTCCAAAGACAGTAGTTTTGTTTCGGACCTTTCGGTTTGTATTATCCACTATATAGTGGGATCTTTTTGGCTATAAGAAACCAGTCCACTTGCGATCTCAGTTAGAAAGTCTTCAGTAAAAAACGTTTTTATATTACCTCGCGTTCAATGATATTTTTAATTACCACCAATATCCTTTAAAAATCTTCCTTATCTTAATCACGGACAATGGTTTTTTCTCCAAGCCTGAAAGTAGGAGTATTTCTTTGGATGAGATATAAATTTGCGCAATTAATCGGTTGCAGGATAAACAATAGGGGACACTACCCTGCGGAACAAAAAGACTTGAAGGGAAGAAGTCGTTTTAGGAAAAGGTTGGCTTCTGAACGATTCTTATTCCCCTGAAAGTTAGGATATATATAATTTTTTCAGTAATTTTGCCAGTCCCAAAAATTAAAGTATACAAACTGTGCCTAAAATAGGCGACATTTCATTACCGGATTTCCCATTGCTGCTTGCGCCCAATGGAAAGACGTTAGCGATCCACCCTTCCGTGCCTTGTGCAGGACAGGGAGCAGATGTCGGTGATACCGATGTTTATCTCTTCGGAAGGCCTTATTCGCGATGCCGCCAAAGCGTCATGAAATTGGAATATTTATGAAAAGAGCGTCCGGTGGGGATTACAATTTTTGGGGCCAATTCAGACTCCATGCCTACAAATCTGTAGAGATAGGTGGAAAAGCTGGTCCGGAATACTATCGATATCATTTTGGATGTCCGGTGGAAAAAGTGGTGAGTAAAGAGCGGGAGCTGGTATCCTGAAGGATTATCGACTTAATGGACTTTGACCCAAAGCCATGGTACGAGGCATACCAAAACTGCCAATTTACCGTAAAGGAACCGTCTGGGTTGGATTTCCGATTTCCATTAAAATTGTTTGAGGGTCGCGGAACGCTTACAGGTGTTGGCTGCAAGGCCATATCCATTCGATGGGAGAACCAGGGTGCAAATGTACAAGGGGGAGCCGACTGGGGGCCCTATTGCTGACGTAAAGGACAATCAAACGCATTGCATATTCGGTTTTTTGGAAATGCGATGTAGATTACTCCCTTGAAATGGCCATGAAAATGAGAGATGAATACGGGTTAGACGGGCCATGATAGGCCGTGCAAGTATTGGGTATCCTTGGTTCTGGTAAAAGAAGTACAGCATTATTTTTAAGGACTGGACTTCATGCTGCCCCTCCCCACCTATGGAAGAGCGCAGTAGAGGCAGCCCGTAGGCACCTACAAATGGCTATAGATTGAAAGGAGAGCAATTGGGTGTTTTTGAAACCCGTAGGCACTATAGCCAATTTTCAAGGGAATTCCCAATTTCAAAGACTTATCGTATGAAAATGGTCCACTAGTGATCATTCAGTGATGGTGGAAGCTTTTGATGATGTAAGCGGGAACAAAATTCCGGGGATTTTCGAATTTGTGGGCTAATGTTGCTACTATTAATTTCTTATTTGATTCTAACTGACTGCAATTAAAGAGGCAATTCATGCCTAACAATAAATTACGCGGAACACGACAAATACATTAACTAAACACTGTATTCCACTGGATAGGACTAGACTAACGGCGTATTTTAAAGCCAAGCCAAATGCCAATTGGGTACCATAACCAAGTAACGAACCCAAAAATACGCGATAAAGCCACCAGCCCTGTTACCCATTATGCCCTGCTTACAAAATAAAATTCTTCGAAGCGGCCTTAATGGTTGGTACCCAAATTATACAAGGTCTTTGACATTTGTTGTTTGTCCAGAATCCATCATAATTATGGCGCCTTTACTACATTAAAAAAGTGCTATGATAAAGACGTAGGGTGAAGATCAGGTAAGTGGCCAGATTCTCCGGTATTTTAACATCTGTGGAAGGGTACCTATTCCAATTGCCTTCGGTCCTTTGAGACAACTTGACCCGAAACAAATACTTCAATTTGTTGTCTTAAGTGAGGGTAATTATTTGACGTTTGTGCGTCAACTGGTAAAATTAATACCCGCATATTGGGTACGTATCCTTTGTCAGTAAGGCTATGTGTACCAATGGCAGATCGGCAAAATTATTTTCGAGGCTAAACTCCTCTTCAATTTGGTTATATGCCGCTAATTACAAGAGAGTTCAATTTGTAGCTGTCCTTTTTTAACAAACGTTGCCCCCAACAATCCCTTTACCTGGTTATGGCGCACTCTGATTAAACTAACGGATTTCTAAAAATTGTTTATACTCAGACCCAAAAGATTAACGATACCTTGGCTTTGCGACCCCTGTAATCCGTTTATTGCCCCATTCCTAAAAGTATAGGCTTACTATTATGGGTGTCGTTTTGTTATAGGTGGAATCAATTCCTTTTATATTAAGCAATATGGGGTTTTTGCGTCATGTGTCAAAATATACTTTCCTTTCAATTTCTGTTGGAATAGGCCACAACGCCCTTTAATGCTGAAGTTCTTTGTCCTGGGACTCCGAAACGCTAAAAAATTTACCAGGTTAACGGCAGTTGCCTCTTAAATCTGGGTTCTACCATATTGTATAGGAAAGGCCTAAACGTTTTTAGTCCTGCAAACCGGAATAAGCACAATTAAAGGAGCGCTGCCGAATCCCATAACGATGACCAGAAAAGGTAATAAAAATGATTGATGTTTACAGGCATTTTGGCTAACTCTTGGAACGCAAGTACCGCTTTGCTTATTGGTTATAAAGGGCAGTTCAACCTTATGATTTTTTCCTTTTTACTCTAATAGATTCAGGATTCTTAACAGGGATTTTCTTCGCCCTTAAGCGATTTTTTTCAATGCCGTCTATATATTCTAGGGATCATTCCTAAAAGAATAAAGTTCCAGGCACCCGGCTTAATTGATTTCTGGTTTGCGCTGTGCAGTTCGTGCTTGATCAAAGGCTGATTGGATAGATTTTATACCATCCATTAATTCTTTGTCCCTGGTAGAAGGAAAATACTAACATTAAATTTGTTTTGCCAATGAGAGACAGAGGTGACCGGACCACTTGGAGTACGACATTTTTAGGCGTACCTTTAGTCCACCATCGGTTGCCGGCACGCTGTTAAAATATCCGCGATATCTTTTTGTATACCCCGCCTATTTTCTTCTGTCGTTGTGTTTCCATAGGGCAAAAACGATATATTTATGTAGATTCTATGATTTGGAACGGATTAGCTTTAGATTATGTGGAATGTAGTATTTTGATAAAGGGGTAATAAGCCCATTAAAGGATTAGTAATTAAATTAATGGAAGACGGCAAAAAATTATCCAGACCTCAAGTCAAATCGGCATTTCAGCTAAAAATATGGTAAATATGGCAACAAAATTGAACATCTTGGGAATAGCAGACATGATTTGGAGGCTTCCAATTGCTTTTGTTCGAAAAATTATTGGGAGTGCCACATTATAAGGAGGAAGAGTAGCCTCTGAGAGTGAAAAACGGTCCTTTTTAAGCAGGGTCCCAATAAAATTGAATTATTACAAGGCCATTGATGACATAGTTCCCATAGCTAAATTTTTGACTTAAAAAGGAGAGGGAGTTACACCATATGCCTTTGCAGTAGACGATATTGAAGCTGGAAATGGAACGCTTGACCAACGGAAGGGTTTACCGTTTTTAAATAACAACCCCAAAGAGGGGAGCGGGACAACAAATTGGTGCCTTTCTAGCATCCCAAGGGTACCAATGTGCGGTGTTGATAGAGCTTGCCAGGAAGATTCCCTTCGGCAAATTGCCAAGTCGGGAAGAATGATATTTAGCTGGGTCAGAGGTTATTTAAGTCTAATTAAGCTTGTAATTTTGTTTGCAGCGTTGAAAAATAAATTAGTAATATTGCATCCGCAATTTGCGGTTCCCGATTGCTTTTTCAGTAAGCGTATTTGAAGGTAGAAGCCAAAAAAGGAATTTGGTCCTATAGCCTCAGTTGGTTAAGAGCACCCTTGACTCACTAATTCAGACGGTGGTTCCCTGGCTCGAGCCCTAGGTGGACACTTAGAAATCAGACAGGTTACATAAATTGTTTAACTGTCTTTTTTGTTTTTCGGCGGTGCTTCGGCGTGCTTTTTTAAAAGCAATTTTCTCCCTTACTTTAGCATGGAGCAAGTATAATAAAACACATATTCCAAAAAGAATAATGCTCCGCTCTAAGAGCTACCTTAAAGTTGGTAATTTCCTTAAATTGTTAATTGTTCGGAACGGTCATGACGGTGCAAATGAGGGAGCAATTGAAGGAGCAACTAAGGGTAAAGGAAAAACTAGCTAGTTCTTTCTACTGCCATATAGCCGATGTTGAAGGCAAAAGAGTCCTGATTATAGAGTAAAGGACCGAACTTGCCGAAAGTTCAATAGAAAGATATATTGCCTCAGTTACGTTATGCTTGGTCTAATTGAATTTAGAGGGAGTATGCTCCTCAAACAGGGGGGTATATCTGACAGATGTTTTAAATGACAAACTTAAAGCTTTAAGCAACCTTGATTAATTCAAATCATGAAGACAAGACCTTTATGTTTGAAGATTTTCACACGCAATAATAGAGAAAGCTGTTTTAGCCTTTTTTAATGAAGGCAAATACAATAAAAGCTAAATATGGTTTGTGGTAAAAAGGAATGATAAAATTTTTCCCACTGATTAGAAAACAGGCACATTTTGACACGCTCTGTGAGCCCATTGTTGTCCAGCCCTTGCGGAAGTTAAAAAAACCCTCAAGTTCCAAAAACCACCAGAAACAGACTTCGCTTCGCCAATCTACATTCAGGCATCTTTCGGTTTCCGTTTTTTTTAACCCCCTCGAGCGCGCAAAAGTACAAAGCGGCGAAAAAACCGCTTGACCTTTCTTTCTCCCTACCCACAAATAAAAGGATTTTTCCATTCATTCCTTAATTTTTTTAAACACCATTTGGACCGGATAAATCTCCTAACTGTCCATTTGATTCATTTATGGTTCGATATGGTTTTAAGAGGTTAAATTTTATTGATTATAAGATAGTTAATTCAATATCGATCAACTATATTTTATCTTTGAAAAAGATAGCAAGTTTGTATTTCTAAGTAACTTAGAATTGTCTTACTTCTGACGAAGTGTTTGCCTAAAAGAGCAAAGGAAATTGGAAAGCAGGAAAAGAGGCCGTAAACGATTGGGAAAAGTAAGCGGTACCATAAACGTAATTGCTCCGGTTCAACGATCGGAAAATTTATGATAAAAGAGGCTGATCTGCGAATCTTATCACTTGGATATTTGTGAAAGGGGCGTGATAATGGATAAGTCCCTTTCTGAGAAGGGCTCGTGGTTGGACATGGAATACGGAGGAAAAGGAGAGTTTTACCGAACACCATGGACCTTTGCCCACCATGATCAACAGGATAGGCAGCAACATCAACCAACTGGTTAAAAACTGGCACACTCAAGAAAACCAGAGGAAGTCCCAAACCAGTGGTTTGATGGAAGGGATACGACAGGCACCATGAAACTGCTTGAGCGCACTATATTAAATTACAAGAATGGGAACGCGCATTCCGTGTAGATCATGTGTTCAGGAAGGATTAGGGATTATGGGAAAGCTGCAGAATGTGAAGTATGTCTTCGGCAAGGAGGGCATGTGGCATACTCGGGCTATTGGGGAACATGTACTCCCAGGACATATCGCAAAAGTTTCTTTCGGGAGCGGTTACTCCATTTCCAGGACAGCCGCCTTATCGCGTCACCAGAAGACGACACATATATGCCGAACTCACTCCTGTATCCTCTTAGTAGGCACTCAGCCGTATGATGACAAACAACCTCTCAAAGCAGTCCCAGGGAGATATACATGGAGCACAGATTGGGCTATGCGCGAACAGCCCTTTGTAATGGTAAGGCACATCCGATACAGAGGGCACGAACATGTCCATATTAATTACGACCAATGTGGACGATGATGGCAAAGCCGTCTCGGAACTTTTCAATAGTTACAGAAAGGCAACCGTGGCCACCCAACCGATACCTGCGAAAAAAAGTTTCGGCCTTATCGCCCTCGCCACGTACAAACAGCAGAGGGACACTACCGATCACAGTATTAACCAGGAACAACAGTTCGGCATGGACACTGCCCAAGGCGACGACCAGTACTATTTGCACGGATGTGCTCACGGAATCCCCCAAAAACCACCAAAGTGCGAAGTTTCGGGGAGCTAGGCAAAACTCGTAAAGCCCTTATATCACACGATAATAAGGGCAAACAAAAAACATATCGGGAAGCGATAGGGTGGCCTATCCCTGGACAATCAAAAAAGGCTACAGGACCCGGTTCATCAACGGCTCCCCGTGCACCGAAGCTTGAGCGCCCGAAACTACAAAAGGTCTTCGAGGGCAATTCAAAATCCAAAGCTTACTTCGATGCACCGCAAACGTTTGCTGAAACAGAATAGAAACTAAACCTATGGCCTCTTCAAGACAATTTCGCGTCTAAGGAAATTGGCAGCATGCTCAAGGATATTCAGCGGACACTCGATATCAAACTGGACAGAAAAGGCTTGCCATTCAAGGGAGTATACCATCCATGATAGATCGGGATATGAGTTCACGCGAACAAGGAGCTGGGCAAAAAATGAGAATGGAATGCACCAGTAATTTTGGAAAAGGTGACGAACCACGGAAATCGATACAATAGCAGGTCAGTTCGGAATAGAGATCCAACAATTGATAAAGGGAGGCATTCCAAACATCCCCATCTTAAATCCCAGAACGGAACGGGACTGCTATCGAAAGTAATCCATTGACCAAAAGCTTTATCGGGATATCCTTCCATATATAGCAACCTCAAAAAAACTCACATTTTCCTTGAACGGCTATTACCAAGTTATCAAAAAGCAATTGTGAAGAAGCTCTTGAACGGAATTCCCTACGGATCAGGAAAGATTATATTTCAACGTTGAAACCAAAAGGAAATGGCCAAACCTTGGAAGTAAGTTCAACCTTATCGGCAAACGGGGTTTTTTGGTTCGGGAAAAAAAGCATATTCGATGTTCGGGATGAAAGGGAAGGCGGTCCGGCTATGTTCCAGCTTTGGGGGAAAGTATCACGACCAACCAGTTGCTTGCCAATTCGAACAGGCATACGGTCCCAGTCCGTTTGGGAAGATTTACCTTTCCCAAGGCCATTGGAGCAAATATGTATCCACCGGGATTTGTACATCAAAATCATTCGGTGCTGGAAACTATTGGCTGAAAAAGAATTCGAGAACAGCCCGAAGCTGAGGGCATCGCCTTTTTTCCTGCCCCATGATTTTCCAAAGCTTTATGGGAAAAAATTGGATCCCGTAGCTTTACCATAGAGCATATGATCTCGCCTTGGGTTCCCATAGTTGTGAAATTGCCGCAATCCGCGAGTGGCATGCCCTTTTGTGAAAGAATCGCCAAAGGACTATATCGTGCTCGATGTTCTCATTGCCAAAGCGGTTTTCCTCTTTACCAGAACGGGAACGCATATGCGTTATCCGAGATCAAACTCCATTTATGGGCACGGAACAAGTTGCCAACGCTCTCTAAAAGACCAGCCTTTATTTGAATTCCCCGTTTATGCCGTTCCGATGTAACAAAATTATTAGAGCGGAACAGAACAGGTCCCGCATTCATCGAACGGGACTAGGTTAAAGACGCAGGGACCCATCTCCTGAAGAGACCTAGATGGCCGGGGCCACGGGAAAGGTACGACAAGGTCGCCCTATATTATAGCTCACATCTTGAAAAAAAAAGCTACCCTTACCGCTGGCATCCAGAAATTCGCCATCATGCGTCACTCACCATGGTGCCACACCCAGCTGGGACAACCTCAGATAAAAAACGAGGGGCGCCGATATGCGATCAAAGACTAAGTCCCACACCTAGAATAAACATACGCGAAAAGGCGTCTATGCCATCAAGCTCCGTCTTATGTTTGACGGCCAATATAGCGAGGCGCAAAGGGTACGAAGAGGTTCCTACCTCAACGGTTTCAGAGATGCAATGACAGATTATTCAAGTACAAAGTCGGTACGGGGGGATGAATTGATCTCGATTTTAAACTTGAAATGCATTATCTCTACTGGTCATCATTAGTCCAAAAAAAGCATGTTTTAGAAAACTTATTTTTTCACTAATGCATTCAATTCTTCCCAGAATGGTTTAATGGAGCATTAAGGCGCATTGTGTTAAAAGCTATCCTTGACAACCCAAACTCGGTCGAAAATTGGAGTAATTCTCGGTGTATTTATCGCCCAAATTCTTCGTAATAAAAAAGATGTGAATAATATGTTAAATGGCGTATACTTAATGACTGATATTATATAGTAATGAATTCTATACTTATCAGTCTAAACGAAAATCTTACCTATACCGCAGCCCAAGAAGAAATGCGATTAAATTGCAAAATTAAAAAAATGCGGAAGGTTTACGCCAAACGAACAGCGAATTTATAGGCGCACATTCTAATACGTTTGGGACGAGGAACGTAATTAGGAATTTTAACTTACTAAAGCAGCTATTCGGGAGGGCTAGTGACAGCTGGCTGCTTACCCTAAGGTCTAGAACCTCAGTTGACGAAATATGAAAGCAGCATTAGATCGCCGCCAGAACGGACAAAAACCACGGGAAACAGAATGCATAGATATACTCTATCCTCCAGGGCTGACCAATGACCTTGATGATATAGGCAGATTATACTTTTAGGAGATTTGGCCGGTGCGAAAACCCGACTCTGATCCGCATTCAATCTTTTAGCGATAACCAGCATTCATATATGGTAGAAATGCTGCTGAATATGCACCGCTCCTAAAAAGATATAATTAACCAAAGCCATACCATTTTTTACGAAACCGACGGACCAGGGTACTTATTCTCTCTGTCCGTCCGCATCATCTTTGGGGTTCCGTAGACAGGATTTCTTGCAACGCCATCTTTTGAAGCGGCTTGTTAAAAAAGCGAAGAATGGTTCGACATACTCTGCCGTCTAGTGCGCCGCGGTCCAGCACGTGAATGTTAGTAGGTCTGGCACTTTATGGTAAACGATGCCTTCTGAATACTTTATCTTAGTTGCGCGCCAAAAAAGGTTCCTCCCCAGGGACTTAGCTTTTTTAAGGACCGGTATCCTCATTTTTGATCAAATAATCCAAGGAGCGATTTTTACAATGTCGCTCTCAATTTTCCAAACCTTCTACGGCGCAACATGGATATTCTTTCTATGAATGGTCACTTCTGGCACCCTTAACGTTGTGAATCCCTTTATAGGTTTTCTCTGGATCCTCTTGCCAAGCTCTTTACCAAGTTTCAGGTAATTCATTAAACAGCTTTCCTTAAAACCGGCTTTCCAATTCTTTGACATTATCGGCCTAAAACAAGTGACCAGGTCCGGCGCTTGCATTCCTTCCTAATTTTCCGTTTAAAAAACCTTGTTCTTCGCACTGTAATTTACGCTTCCCCAAATATCCTTTGTATTCCAAATAATCTTTCATTACTTTATAATTAAAAATCCACAAAACTTTCTTCCAAAATCTGGCCCGAATTATGTACTGTTTCACAATGTTGCCGGATGAGGCTTGTGTAAAGATTGATGATATCATTATTCGAGTGGACGAATTTAATTCTAGACCCGCCCGTTTTGCCGGCTTTCCCATTTTTTCATAGTAGCCTTATGCGTTCAGTATTTTTAAACCAACTTCTCCCAAGGGTGTAAAGGTCATTCTCGGCCACTTTTTCTAGAAACTTTTGGCCATGTTAACTTTTCGATCTGGACAGTATGGCAAAAGATAACAAAAAAATCAACTTGTGGCAAAGTACAACCTAAAATATAGTTTACTATTTTTTTTTTTTCGCCGAAGAGGTTTATTACCGGGTAATAGTTTGGATGGAGAAAATTAT
>Ga0163217_1051888_pt1 | contig 11737 bp, 12 predicted proteins | sample SynspAceP_FD_185933 | JGI IMG/M metagenome (GOLD analysis project Ga0163217, IMG submission 185933) | Saline lake microbial communities from Ace Lake in Antarctica - Synechococcus sp. Ace-P (PacBio error correction) | ecosystem: Environmental > Aquatic > Non-marine Saline and Alkaline > Saline ... | reverse complement strand
TATTAGCACGATGGCTGTCTCTCGGTTGTGGTTTGGCCTGAATGCTCATTCCATGCAATCGATGGACGAGGTAAATGGTTTCAGGGCACTGTGAGCCAGGTCTTTGCGTTTTCTTCCATGAAGGGACGCTAATCCAGTGGTCGACCACCATCGTAGCTACAGGGCGATGCGTGCTTCGAACCTCGCAGCTCGTGAAGGGCCAGCAGGGATTGGTAGCTGCCGTCCCGCGCAGCAATGTTCATTGCTCGATTTAGCCAGGATGGCACAGTCGCAGGTGTTTTGACGATCAGCCATGGCGCCCCGCCGCTGGCTGTGCGCAGAGGCCAGGAGAGCGAGAGGAGCGATGGAGAGAATGACGCCGCTCAGCTCTGCAGTTCGGACACAGTCTATTTATCGCCTGCATGCAACCCAGGGTTACTTTGAACGATTTGGCGTATGCCAGCGGTGACTCCCGTCACGCTGCTGCACGGCGGCACGCTTTGTATTCGCAGGTTTCCCTGGCCGTGCCTTCAGCATAGAGCCGGAACTCGGCTCGCAGCAGGCCGCTGATTCAACACCCTTTATCCCGAAGTTATCGAGGCGTTCTTCCAGTTACGTAGTGTTGCAGCCCTTGTCCTGCGGCACGCCCGTTCGCAACCGCCACGCCATCGACGTGATCACGCGATGCGCCAGCTACGGCATCAGTCGTTGATCATCACACGCGGTCTCTCCTCCGTTCTCGCATCCTGGATCCGCAGCCCAGGATTCGTGCGATCATCTCTCGCCGCAACAACCCGCGGAACGTGTTTCGCGGTCAGGTGACGCTGCACGGAGGCCGCGCCATCGATCCCGTTCCATTTACAGCGCCACCACCCATTGAGGGCTACGATATTGGGACCCAACGCCTTCGCTGGAGGCGCCAGGGAATACATCTGGGAAATGGTCCACGACGTGTCGCGGGGTGATTACACCCTGCTGCAGGCTGTGTCGATTTCGGCGCATCGGCAGGAAATTCGGGCGACTTCCCATCGCTTCGTGCTATGAGCCTTACGGTCCTTACGGCAGCCGCCTGTGGAGGCTGCGGAGCAGCCGCCGCACGGTGGGTAACGCAGCCTGGAAGAATTTGGGTGTCACCCATCCCAACTCACTATGCATACTGCCTCGAGCTGTTGCTCATGCCGAGCCTACCGTTCGGTCCCGCGACCGATGTCGTCCAACATGGTTTTGCCAGCGTCTGTTTCTTAACCAGCGTAAGCCTGCAGTACTCACCCCAAGCATCTGGCCGCTATTCCGCGCTGGCGGGTGGGCGCGTCGATCCCACGACGCCGTTGGATTGGTGGCCAAGAGTGGGCATTCCTTTAGTCACCCAACGGCTCGAGTTCTTTCGGCACGCTTGATTGCCGCCGCATGCCTCTGCGCTGAGGTTGACCGCAGGCGACCATATCCGCGGAAAAGTGGCCTCTGGGCCGTGCTTTCTGGCTGAATCTGGCGTTGCGCCGCTGTTCGTGTAGTGATGGCGGCATTTGGAACCACGCTTCGGCCGACTTATTCACGCCATGCTACGAGCCTCGCGCGACAATCCGGTGCCTTAAGACCGCTTGAAGGAATTGCTTTCTCCTGTGGGGCCAGCTTGCAGCGAACATCACCCCGCGACTCTTTACCATGGTGATGGCCGTCAAGCGCCGGGCCTGCGCTGGTTCTCGAACGCAGCGGTGATGTTTCCGCCTATCGCACGGACGGGGCACCCTGGCCTCTACTGGAGCTACGTGGGCGCCGCGCAACTACGATCAGGTCCCAGCAAAGCACTCGTATTGTCAGCCCGACCAGCTCGCGGATCGCGCTACCGTATGGACCACACAGTGATACTGCACGCTCGGCGGCCCGCTGACAAGAAGAGTCGCTTTCCAATCCTTATCGCCACGTAGAAGAGGCCAACCAAGCGAAGCCCACTGTGGCCACCAGGAGGCACCGAGACACCGTGCACGATTATCTGGGGCTTCTGATGGCACACCAGCGGAAAGCGCCATTTTACCGATGGCGGTCTCAGTGGGGCGAAAGCCGGATTCACCGAAGCAATGCAGCCTGGGCTTTGCCTTGCCGGCCTTTAATTGCTCGCCACCTCACAATCGGATGCCTTTTTTGGCGCCAGCGCAGTTACAGCCAACCTGGCATTGTTGAATCGACGAGGCATGGAATGCCACGCCCATATCGCCGCGGACTCATTCGATCTCACCGGGTACGTAGCCTCGTATCTGAGAGCAGATAAACCGGATGCGAACAACACCGACACTGCCGACCGCCGAAGCTGGAACCGGGCCCGTAGCTAGCCATGTGTAGTGAGCCGGCTCGCACCACCTGTTGATCGACGCGCCGTACGGCTTTGCCTATTAGCTGATCTTGCCCCACCGTTCGTTACTTGTAGGGTGATCATGCGCGCCCAGATGTGAAACTCTGCTTCAGAACAGAACGGTTGCCGTCGTTTGGATCGAACTAGTACCTCCAATCTTGATCGGCTCGGTTGGAGGTTGGCCTGAACAGATGTTGCACTGCCATCTCATTAGGTCGGCTTGCAAGTTCTGCAGCCAGGAGCGTATGGTGCCATTCCCCCAGTGCAAAGTCGATGTCCAGGCACCATCACCATCACTCCTGTCAGCATGCAGCGGCATGGGATTTGACTGGGTGTACCGATAATAACGGTGCTGGAGCCGCCTCGCTTCGGCTGGGTAGCCAAACTCCGAAGCTGAAACACCATGTTGATTATTGAATGAATATAGAATCCACCTTGGGAGACCGATGGACTGGTGGCAGCAGCACACGAAACATGCTGAGCTGGCCATTTTTCTCGTTTCTCGTTTCACAAATTGCCTTGCCGATTGTCGCCCCGCTCCTCCATGTTGAGCCAGAAAATTCGTTGGGCTTATCATTGACCATTGCCCTGATAGATGGAGCCTGGTTGTCCTCCTCTCTCTTACAGCTTGAATTTCAACGGTGCTTCCTGTTTGTGAGGAAGCAACCGTTCTGCATGAAAACAACGCCAAATGGTCTCGTTTTGGATAAGCGTGGGCATTGGGACCGCACGTCACACAACCCCAGCACAAGGGCCATGCATCAGTTGCGCTAAGATCAACCGGAATGAGATTGTAACGGTGAAGGCGGTCAAAATAGGATTGAACCGAAGATTTAGAGTGGCTCCTCCCAACCCCACGCCGAGGAATGGTATCAGCCCCACCCATTGAGACAAAGGCAGCCGACGATATTCCGAGCGCCATTTCCAGATCGGGCTTGGAGCTGGGTTTTGCAATGGAGGTCCATCGGATGAGAATGGGCGAAATGTGAGCATTGAACGAATAGATCCAATGAAGGCATGTGAGGCGATTGTTTGAAGATGATGCGATTCCACCGGTAGAAGGCACCACACAAACACAGATCTGCACCTGGCCGGTGGCAAAGGCACAATCAGCCCATGCGCCGTTGTCGGCTGCGAGGTTTATCCCTTTCTCAGTTATCCAACCGCCTCATACACGTGCGTCCATACACCAGGCTTAGCACACACCCCCAGAGGCGTGAGGTGATCGAGACAAACATTCACTAAAGCAAAGTCCATACGAACGTATGCAGTCAGGCACCCACCGTCCGCCATCTTGAAGAACATAAAAATCAGCGACCGAGGATCGCAGGCAGGATCACACCCCTTCAGCAATTCGTTGACTGCCAATTTATAAATTGCTTCACTTGAACAGCGAATTGCAGCAATTCATTGAGCACTCCACCCCCTCGAAACATCAGGCATGCTCTCTTGGGTCTGAGATGCCACTTGATGGGGCGGGCCGGTCCAGTTTCGACGCTGTCTGCTGAGGTGTTGATTTAAGCCGTAGTCGCTGCGACTCGCCGGACGCAGCAATACGCCCATGTCGTTCCAAGATCGATTCATTGATTCTCATTGAGAGGTTCCGTTGTTCATTCCCAACAACGGATAGGATACTGGTCGCCGCGGCTGTGTCCCCCACCGAGCACAATTGGCGACCTGTTTGGCTCTCACGCCACTCAAACGTTGGCCGTATGAGGCCCTTGGCGGCTGACTTGTGGGCTCGATGACAGCCAGAAGGCGGATTACCCGCAAGCAGATTTCAATTGAACCCGGCACGCCAATTAGTTAAATGTGGTAGTGCCATTGAGATAGGAGCATCCAACGTCATCGCGGGCCAACTGTAAGCCACAGGATGAAGGGTGGTTGTACGAGCAACCGTGCCTGGACTGCTGGGGCAATGGCTGCAGAAACCCGTTCTGAAATGACTGGTCAATGTATATTTCCTCCGAAATTAAACATATCGTGCTTATTCCCTGCATGTGGCTGATGATATATACGAGGCTCCCGCACTCCATGATTGTGTCATCCCGGGTTGTCCACTGCTCGGTGACAGGGTTCGCTCGCTAGTGCGACACTATAACGCGGCGTTTTCGGAATTTCATAGAGAGCAGGTACTATCCCATCAATACGATTCAAAATGCTGCGACTTGTTGAACGGCCGTTGATGAATTATGAGGATGACATCCTGTTCATCTACCTTGCTGCAACGGGCATATCTCACGCATGCCGCTCAAAGCGCGATATTACTCACACCAGCGAGCTCCGTGGCGGCATGATAGTGATATGAATTTCCTGAGGCCAAGCTCACAGCCACTGGATCGTGGCTGGCTTGGGTTTTCGGCCGCATTGTGAGTTTTCTTTTCTGGCCTAGGACTGCTGCGATGCTTTATCTTGCGGATCTACGGGACAATCCGATAAACGAAGTGGAGTGTCTCGTCACTTGGCCGGGACAGCACTGTGGATCGGCTTGTGATGATTTCATTTTTCACCCTAGGCCACTCTTGAGTGGGCGGTTCGATTGCGAATCGCCTTTCCCAGTCAGAAATCGGTTATCGGAGCTCCCTCGATGAAAGGCGAGATGACACCCACCTCCCTGTCACGCTGGCGATCCTGGAGGTCAGGCAGACTTTGACCATCTTACTTTCCCTGTTGGGTGGCTGGCCATCCTCTGATCCAGAGGACCTTTCAACACACCGTGTGGCTCCTCTTGACAAAGTCACCGGTTGACACTGCTGAGATCCCAGACCCGGCAATCGCCCTCGACGGTATCCCAAGTGCGGCGTCCGCTTTTGGCTTGATCTGGGATTCACTGTGTATAGAATTCTCTCTTGGTTGGAACAGCTCTCTATCATTTCAAAAATATGTACGTCTGATGATTTGATCTTGCGGCCTCGCACGTGGCGTACAGTGGCCGTCGGCGACGTTGTCGAGGACAAGAACGGGTTGTTCTCTCTACGCGCTGACCCTGCTTGGCAGATCCGCACACGGACATCCGCTTCGTTGGAGCACCACATCCGTCACCGACTCAAGCTTCTCCACGGGATTGCTGGGGTAAATTTCTTCGAGCTGGCGACGGACGGACAAGGGTGGTTTGATTGCGCACCCTACCAGCAGAGGGCAGTGCCAGGGGCCAGCGTTGGAAGGCAGGAAACGAGCCTATTCGGGGCTCGTGGCCTTTTACTTGGCATCAAACTTCCATGATGGGGATCAATCAAATGTCTGCGTAATGGGACCCGAGGAAGAGTTGGAAACCATAACCAAGACCGCCACCCTTGCGCCACATGCTTCGATAGCTTGATCACTTTGGCGGCATGGGTGTTAGCAAGATGGACGAGCAAACCGCTCATCAGGTGATCCCTATGGCGATTGGCGGCCCCACGCCAGGATTGTTGATGGCGGATCGATTGCTGACCGATGCGCACTGTTTCGATTCCCATTCTCGGACAGGAGCGAAGCTCCGCGCACGAACTCAGAATGGGCATAGAGTGAGGAATGGGGTGTTGCCATCGATGCAGAGAACATAACCAAGCAAGGGTCCCAAAGCCCGTCAGCCGATGGCGGCGCCGTTGAGGTATGGGGAGCATCAGGGGGCAGGCCGACGGGGGGGGAGTTGGCCTGTCTTGCCAGCCCAGCTGGTTGACCACCTACGTGACAACGCACCACAAAAAGATAGTCGTGGCCCATAGGACGGCCGAACCCGTTCCAGACGTGCTTGCGGGCACCCGCCCCGTGGCGCAACAGGGCAGGAAGCCAAGAAGAGATGGTGTCTCAAGATCCGCGCAGCCCGCGATCACGCTCCTTGTCTGCTATAGTCCCTCCGCATGGCTGTTGCAGATTCGCGATCAGATCCCGTTTTAAGCGCCAGGCCGATTCAGCATCACAGGCTCCTGCGTTAATGTTGAGCACCCGCGAGCCAGGAAGGCGAGCCGAGCATCGCGGTGACTGTCATCAGGTTTCAAAGGGTCGATTAGTCTTACTGGCCGCACAATAACCAAGGATGCGAACCGGAAGTCCCACCTCAGGGCCCTTCATCTTTCACCGCGACACCGGTCAGTCGAACGACGGGCCGTGGTTCGAGTGGTTGAATGTCATTCATCTTGACGCTTCACGGAGCTGCGACCGGCGCCCTGACCGTCTTTGATCGAGCGAACAGTTGAATGGGGAATCACCGCGGCGGTGTGGGTTCCACTTGAACACTTCTGACAGGCACAGTTCGCCGCTGCGGTTGCTCACGAAACAGGGATTCGATTGGGGTGCGGAAGCCCTCGACATGCACGTAGACGCGATCTTGACCCTTGGAAGTGTGTTGATGTAGCATCACGAGTAGAAGTGAAGGACTGCATTCCCCGGGCCCCCCTGGCGAATCGAATCGAGGCGGCCAGTTGCTTTCCGGTTGACCTCACCTTCAGTGGGGTCGGCGTGATGTGAAACGCGGATACTCCGGGATCCTGGCATCAGTGGTTTGTATTGCGAAGAACTTTCAGGCAGATCAGGCACCGACTTATCAGGCATCTGATCGACCCGAGTTCCGTAACCGGATCGCGGCGTTCCAACGATCCGGGCCCGTTGTCACGAAGCTTCGGTTCACCGCTCCACGATCTTTCCTGAATGATCGGATTAGGGCGCTATCCATTCTTGGTCCCAGAAGAAAGCACGTTGGGCGTTGCTCGAGCTTGAGCACTGTTGATGGTCCGAGGGTGAATCTCATCAGGTGGGAATATCAGCACCTTGCATTGATCTGCGGTTTGCCGGACCCCGTCGACCTGACAAAGCCACGCTACCCTGTCCTCGATGCGAAGCAAGTCGATGTAAGCACCCGTAGACGATTCCCCACAACACCCTTCGCACGGTGCCGGACCACCAGGCGCTGATCACCTTCCGGAAGATAGAAGCGTTAAGCCGCTGAAATCACTGAAGGAAGCCCCCAGCAGGAACATAGGCTGAAGTTCCACGTCGATGAACCGCGAGCACCGGCCACACACGGTGACGGGCAGCCTCAGGGCAGAGGTGATCGGGCCCAGCGGTAGCGTGAGCACAGTCGACACCACCCGTAGCACCAAAGGCACCGCCACCCAGAACAGGCAGGCCATATACGAAGCGATCTTGGCCCGATGGCATAGGTCGGCCGCTCGTGGTTTTCGCTTGCACGCCGAGCAATACGCGAGGCATCGGCGAGAAGGTTGACGGGCTTGAAGTGGAAAATGGCCACCGAGGAAGTGATCGTGGCGGCGAATTGTGTGTATCTCGTTTGCCGTGCCCGGGGAGAAGGACCGCAAGGAACACGCAACGGCACAGCGACTTTGATGCATCACCGACCCGACATTTCGGTTCATTGTCAGCGGCTCAGGGCGTCATCCTGGCTTCTTGTGGAGGTGTTTTTCGATCCTGGTGATCGCTTCCACCACAGTCTGTCGCCAGCACGACGGACAGGTGATTTTTTAGGGGGAGAACCGCCCTCACAACAGGTAAGGTGCCACAGGGCCACGGGATGCGTCCAGCACCAGGGGCCTTCTAGTTCTGCAGGACAGAAAACGGCATCGACCAGCACACGCATCCAGGAACTGGTCACCCTGGATGAGCAGATAAGTCGTGTTGTCGTAATTTCTCACTCATGCCGGGCGCCATGCTCGTCTCATAGTCGGACCTCCTCAGTCCCCGCGACACTCGAGGCATTGCTGCCCGCTAATGGTAGAACGTAAGGCGACGAGGAAGCCTCTGGAGATCGGTGGGTTGAATCGTAGGTCTCGCGCCAGTCACCCGGCCCACTTCCTAGGACGCCCAGCCCACGTCTTCACCAGGTGCGCAGACACGATCGGTAAATTCCTCGTGCTGCGCAAACCACCTGAGACTCACTTGAAGTTAATGACTAGGACCTTTCAGAGCGGGCTTCCCCCACCTGCCAGCTGGCACGCGGCTTGGCTGGCGCAGGCGTTCACACATCGGAGAGGTCAGTGGTTGGCGCGAGATCGGGTATCGAGCCGATCCGGAATGGATTGCTGTTGCGACATAGCGTGTTGACCACCCTTGACCGTTTATATCCGTGAGTTTCTTATCGGAGCCTGAATGATTCGAGCTGAATGGATTTGATGTCGTCTGCCGAATGTACCCAGCAGATCTTTGTAAGCCTGTTGACCACCACCGATTGCGCACCTCCTCGGCAACTGGGCTGGCCAGTGCCACCGTTATGCACGTTCCCTTGTATGTCTCCCCGTCGTTTGCCGCTAGCGAACACACGTGATCCGCTGTCTATCGGCGCGCAGAGTGGGGAATGATGAATCCATAGTTCTCCCCCCCGTATTGCGCTCCAGCACATGGTGAACTTCTTCCACGACCCCGTCGGCGCCGTTGTAACGAGTTCACCGTCACCTCGGGCATGTGGGCAGTCTCGCATCCAGGGGATCGCATCAGCCACCATCACGTCAGCAGCCGGGTGGTCAAGCACGCCGGGTGATGAATTATCTGAGGCAGCATCCGGCGCCCCTATTTTACGTCACGAGACATTGCCGTGACGAAGACATAGACAGGTATTATAATATAACGGATCCTAGGCAACCTTAGAAAGGACCGGATAAGACGTATGCTGCAAGACCCGAGCTGTAATAGAATTCTCCAAGGACGACTTGACGCAAGATAGACAGAAGCAGAACTAGATTACATTATCAATGGTTAGGAATCTAAAAGAATCATGCAAAACTGCCTTAACGAGGACACAAAAAGCTCATGTTCCCGACGAAGTTGAATAAATGACAGCAGCAACGACGAGGAAGTAGCCGGCAAACCACATGAAAGTGCGCGGCCTCAGACGGCCGGGCGGACCGTTGGGTAGGAAAATCTGCTTGACAAACAAGTCTGGTCCTGAGACGTGCGAGCAGGAATCCACCGACACTGGACCACCAGTAGCCAACCACCGATGACCTCCTTAAGTTCCTACAAAGCAGCACGGGCGACGAAACTTGGTAAAATCCACGGACAAATTTTCGATGCGGCATCAGTACGGTCAGATAGCGAAATCATTGGTAACGACCAGCCATAACATCCCTTTCACTAGGAGTCCTGATACGCCGAAAACTGATACGAGGGGGAGGTTGCGAGCCAGTCGGCCTCGCGGGCAAAGACCTCCCCGACTGAGAATATTTGCCTATCATCCTCGCCTTGCAGGGCGCTGCAGCCCCTTGCTTGCGAGATTCCCTAAAAGTGCTACGTAGTTGAGCTTTACCTTGTCCGCTCACGATCACAGTCGCCATCCGGACCGCCACCTGGCACCTATCGCACGACAGCAGCAAACTCCCCCCGCATGACCTTGATCACCTGACCGGACCAGCCGTCTCAATCCGTGCGGAATGGCCGCCAGCTGCACCTCACTCGATCGTTCCCAACGTGCTGATCCGTGTCAGACGTCGTTGCTTGAAAGGCGGCCCCAGCCAACGCTGCTGGAACCTCAATCTGGCGCACGCCTCCGCGCGCCTGGGCCGCAGCCGCTGAGCGCACACCAGGCTCCCAGTGCACACGGCAAGTTCCCCAGGGATGACACGTATGTACTCAACCCACGTCGGGAGAAAGTTGGGCAGTTCTGTTGACTCGGGCAACGCTCTGTTGCACGGTAGAATAGCATGCAATTTCACCATAATCGAACTACCTTGCGCGATCCAGAGACAACACCTTGACAGATCTTTGTTCGAAGCGCCACAGGCCGACTTGCAAGCGATCCGCCATTGGACGCATCCGCTCACCGCACATCGACGAGTTCGTGGCCGAGACCGCAAATTCATCGGCCCCAAGAACTTGCGCCCCCATACCGCCACGCCGTGGCATCTGATCCCTGCCGGCCCCGATCACGTGGCAAAACCCACCTTGCCGGCACACTCATCGCCGCAGCACCCGCGCCCACTTCGGCCGCATCAATCCGTCCCTGCCGCCGTCAAGAGCTTCGGCGATCGAGCCGCGCACAGACAGCGGGATCGTCGCCAGCCGCGCAGTTTCTGTTCATCGAGAGTTGCACTGCGTACCCCAGCGCCCAGCAGACGCCCTTCTGGAGGGGAACGCCGGTCACCCTCTGATTCGCGCACCACGAACACTGCTTCCTAGGAACAACCGTTGTGAAGGTCGCTCCGCGGACTTTCCGCTGCCGCCCTGGAGGCATTACTGGGGCGTGCTGAGAGGCCCTGCTGATCGGACGGGTTCTCCGTGAGTCAGGCGACTCGTCGGTGCCTGGACCCAGCCCCCCGCCACGATGATTGCAGCCCCGCGGCGATGCCGCAGCAGGTGCTCAATGCCCGATTGGCTTGAACACCGAACAGGCCGACGGTTGTCCGCATCATTGGCATCGCGAGATCGAATCAGCAAGCGCAGGTTCTTCTACACAAGGAGGGGATGCATTCGACACGATCAGCCCTTTCATCGCTGAGGGGCTCGACACGGACGCCGCACTTTTGCTCGGCCGGATGTGAGGCCGATGAAATCACGCTTATTTCGCCGGATTTATATCGCAGCAGAAAGTGGGCCTGGGCCCGATCCCAGCGATGTGGTGTTAAGCCGCTGCCGCCGGCTTCGACGACGGGTGGCGCCGAGGGGCTCTACCCCCTAGCCCAGCGGCCTCTATTCTCGCTGGATGCCGAAAACAACAAGCGTGCTGGGCTTTTCCATTCCATCAACACGTTCGTACGCCAGCAAGCAGGCCCTGTTCCCCTCCACACTGCGCCAATCCGTGGCCAGGTTCCTGTGAATGCCAAGTGCTTACCGTACCCCATTCCACACCGGCACTGGGTTCTCCAGACCTACTGCCGGGCGGCCTTGCAAGCGCAGTTTGTTCTAATGCAGCCCCTCTCCTCGGGCTGGAAGGGCCATCGCCAGGGTGCGGCAGCGCCCGCCCAACTGCGGCCCGCAGACGCCGAATCCACCGAGGAGATCGGGATTTCCTTCAGCGGCGGCGGAGCCGACCCTGCCTTCGCGCGCTGCTATTCAAGCCGCCCGTCGATGAGGGGACGCGTCTCCGATCGTCTCGCAAAGCCGGCTTTCTGGAGGGCGGGCTGCCAACGCCACGGGGAAAGGGTTATTGGTTCTGGGAAAAAGTGCCGTTTCCTGCTCTGCCCTTAGCCCACCCTCGCAGGCACCCTAAGGAGGGGCCTGTTGATTCCGTGGCGAGGCTCGGAGCGAGGGGCACGACTGGAGCATGGCAGATGCTGGAAAAACCGGCTTTTTTCCGCCACCAAACCGACGCATTCTGGGACGACTCAGCGCCCGATCAACCTGAAAACAACTTTCGGGGCTTTTTGGCCTTTTGGCTTGGAGCCGGGCCCCCAAAACCCCCGTTTCCGAGTGGGGGTTGGGGCCGGGGGGCGGGCGGGGGGGACTTTCCTCTTATTCCCAAACCTTTTTTTTTTTAAATCTCAC
>Ga0163217_1025012_pt1 | contig 11737 bp, 16 predicted proteins | sample SynspAceP_FD_185933 | JGI IMG/M metagenome (GOLD analysis project Ga0163217, IMG submission 185933) | Saline lake microbial communities from Ace Lake in Antarctica - Synechococcus sp. Ace-P (PacBio error correction) | ecosystem: Environmental > Aquatic > Non-marine Saline and Alkaline > Saline ... | reverse complement strand
GCCGTTGCTGCCTTTCTGGCTGTATGGGGGGGAAGCTCCAGTCGTCAAGCTGGCTCTCAGCGACAGCGCAGTGGTTCGTCAGTTCAACGCCGAAGGGGCGCACCCTGACAAAGGTGATGCGAAACCCAACGGTCGGATTTTGGGGTCAACCGCGCCTGCCCAAAGAACGACAGTTCGTGCGCAGGCAGGTGCATGGGTTTCATATCGCGGTTGCCATAAAGTTAGCGCGAATTTCGCCGGTAGGGCGTAGGGTGCCATTGGTTCTGGATCGGCCCGCACAAATTTCTTTCTGCGTTTCGGGGTGTGCCCAGAAACTCGGACCCCCATGGCGCCGGGGTTGTCTTTACAAACTCTGTCAGCAGGCTATAGCAGCGAGCCTGATACGCGGGCCTAGCTCATAGGCCAGTGGCGGTTTCTTTTTGCGGCGCCAGATCCTCAGCACAAATGCCCAGGAGCCCAGAGGCTCTCCTTTTCCGCCAGAGCGGCCCCCCAGGATACCAGACCCAAGTAGTCTTCTGCGCTTTCTTTCTTCGCTGAAGCTCAAGCGCGCGAGGCAAGCTCTGCTCTCTGTAATTCAGACTCTTTCAGAGTTCCGCCTTCTGTCATACTCAAGGTGCTGGCAAATCCATGGTTTCATTGGCAGCCCAGTTCATCGTCCTAGTTCTGGCGCCAATACGACGAGGGATACATCTCTTATCATGGGGTTGAGATTTCAGTCCTGCGCACTTCAACGAGCTGTGCTCGGTTCGGCTCAGCTCGGTCAGTTCGCGATCCAGCGCCGGGGCGATTGGTGCAGGCCGTAGGCTTGCATCGCCGCCCACTCGCATTTTACTTCCTGCCACCGACTGCACGATGTTCCGGTTGCGGCTTGGGTTTGGGCCGGATCTTCGGTACAACGGTTCTGGCATAGCAAACAAAAACATGGTTAGATAGATAGAGAATAGAGAAAAAAAAAAAAGAAAACCAAAACAAAAAAACAAAAAAAGAATGTAGCGGTAGGGCGCGAAGCATCAGCGCAGTAACTGTTGCTGAGACGCATTTGTGCCGCAGGCTGGCTGCTACGAGCAGTCCCGCTGGCAAAGCCAGGGCGCGTTCAGCGGCCGTAGATCCATTTGCTGGAATCAGCTGCGGGTGATTGAATTCAAAAACGGCGCCATTACCCAGGCCGGTGGAAGTTGCACGCGGGCATGCCCGAGGTCTAACGTTATGGCAGTGTCTTGCGTGGGCTGAGACTCTGACGGGCAGAGATCTCGTCTGGTGACTTGTCACCCACATTGGGCCCTATCGGTCGTCATACAAGAATCATCTCGCTCATCAACTGGAGAACTGTCGCCAGAGCACGATAATGAGGCCCGCATTTGCGCAAGAAAACCCATTGGCCGGCTTGTAAATATCCGTGTGTGCGTTCCAGTCGGGCGACGAACTCGGCAATGTCCATAAAATTTGCGTTACCGCGCCATAGCCCGCTGATCGCGTGCGGTTGACAGATTAACGACACGCCGTCAGTGCTTGACCGAGCTCAGGTATGTCGTCCGCCGACGGCCAGCGCCGGTGCGCACCACATCAGAACATGCTGAAGTTCGCGCAGGTGCTTGGTTGTGCCCGACCGCAGCAGATAACCAAGATACGCCCTCGGAACGACAGGCGGCCGGCTTCCTGGCGCGATGCGCGCACGGGTTGTCGGCAGGTGTTTCTGCAGGGCAACTCCGGCTTCCCACTATACAGACTAAATCAAAAACTATACTGCCCAACGGTGTGCCGCGTCAAAGCCTAACGGCGCATGAGATGACCCTCAGAGTTGAGCGCGTGTTCTTACGCGCCGCTCTCCGAGGGTTCGCGGCAGAAATTACGCAGTGGTAAAGCCCCTGTGGGCGTTGGTAATGCGATAAATAGCAGTGCCGTGGCCCTTGGTCGTCAGGTCAAACAACGGGTTGTTGCTGATGACCAGGCTCCTTTGATCATCTTGCGCACCAGCGAGCGAGCAAAGCTTCAGGCGGGCTGGGCGAACATACTTGCCCAGCCGGTTCTAGCTGCATACTTGATCGGCGGGACGCGGTGATCCGGTGGCCGTTTGAGAAGGGTATCGCCCCGGCTCATGACTCACCTTTGAGTGTTCTTTCCAGTGTACCGAGCCTTTCGCTTGAGGTTGCACCAGGACAGTTGCGGGAATCAGCTGTCTGTTACGCGGGCCATTAGGGCGGTAGGCGGCTTTTGCGCCCAGCCAAAGCGACGGCAGCAGAACCAGCGGACACGCAGGAATAGCTCGTACTCCGATCACAATAAACGGTGTTGCAGCACGCTGTAGTGCCCGGCGCCTATCGCGTACGAGCAACTACACGCCAGCCATACCGGCCATAGCAGGCCCCAGAATGCGCGTACAAAGGCCCATGTCTGGGATCGTCATTGACCGGAGGCTGCCTACTGCGATTGGTGGAAGTAGCTCATGAAGCTCCGGAGGCCGGTGGTGGCCACGGAATATGGTGGTCAGGTATTCAGAATGGCCAGAGGCCTATAAGTCTGTCCGGCCTGGCAGTGCCTTGGGACATACGGCTATAATGCTCGAAGACTACGGTTCAGGCGGAAGTAGATATTGAGGGCGTCAGGCCACGATGCCACATCACGCGCGGTGCGAGTACTGAGTAAGTCTCAGATGCTGTATGTACTCGAACCGCCCAAAAAGTTTGTGAACCAGGATAGGTATGGGGCAGATAGGGGCCTAACGCGCCACTGCCGATTGATCATTTCACGAATGACTGCTAAGGCGGCGGGGATATGCGCGCACGAAAATTCGAGCCATCAATGGGGCGTAGCCGATAAACCCAGCAAAGACAAAAATGTACTGACCAGTCCACCGACTCTCAACATGCCAACCAGAGCCGGATGCAGGTATCTGGGTCATGGTCTGCCATCCTCTCTCTCCAAGAACGATGACAGCGTACTGGCCATGCTCTGGAAGTAGTGTTGGTCGGCAAACATGGGATAGGGCCCTGCCAAAAATAAAGGATAATGGCGGGCAACGGCCAGCGCCAGGGAATACGTTTCAGGCGGCTGAGAACCTGAATGGCCGCGAGATGAATGCCGGTGAACGGCAGAGGTTACGTAGGATAAAGCCGCCAGCACTCGCCAGAATGGCCATTTGCAGTGCCAGGCCGTCTGCAAGACCGAACAGTTCACTCAGGCCAAAAGCTCATTTGGGTGGGCCAGGAAAAACCCAATCGGGCCAACGGTTGCCGGCAAACCACGTGCGCTAACGCAGGCAGGCATTCGCGACGCTGCCCAGCCAGCCCTCATTGATCCTTTCGCCAAACACCGGGTAAAGCAATGTGCGCTGATGGTAAACGGTCCTGCACGCGAGACCTTGTCCATTTTACATAGTGGGCATGGGCCAGAAACGAGATGGCAAGCCAGGGTACCCAACACGGCCCAGGCCCAAAAAGCCGCGCAGTGCATTTAAAGGACTGTGCCATGGCGTATGGACACGGCGGCTGCCGTGCCTGGCTCGGAGGTAAACGCCGCGGGGTCACCACAAAGTGATAGAAGTGGCTGCCTGCGGCGAAAGAAACACGCCGCCACCGGCCAGCAGGGGTACACAGTAATGAGATGGACAACCAGCGGAAGGTGCCTCATTTCCGGGCCGGTTGAAGATTGCCGATTTTTGGCACGGCCGGCAGGGCTGCAAGCAACGCTCAAATGGCAATACAACTAAGGTGCCAGCGAGAGCAGTATCTGGAAGTAAGTGCCAAAGACTTTGCGGTCCAGGCAAAGCCGGTGCCAATCGATCTGCGACGCCTTCAGGTCAAACAATGAGAAACCCGGACAAACAGCACAATTAAGCCCACACTGAGTGCCAAGTAATACCGGCGTCGCTCGAGTGGGCAATGGAGTATCACCGCTCTTGCCTTGATTTTGTTATTTTTCATCACGCTTACCTTTTTTTGTTAAGACACAACCTGGTTTATGGTTTGGTGGTTTGCGCCGCCAGTTTCTCTGTTCGCCGGTCTTCAAATTGCCGGCGCGGTGCCCTCTTCAAGTTGTTTTAAGCAATTCAGGGCCATGATTTTTTGTACGTCGGCTCGCGTTGAACCCTTTTTTACCGCAATCCTCTATAATGCAGGAAAATCGCGATTGTCCTGAAAACCATGTAGCGGGTCTTGGCCAGCCGGCGTTGCCTTTGTTGCCTTCGCCAAAATCCATTCCTTTGACCAAGCCGGCCCTTGCGCATACAATCCAGCACCGATTGCGGCTGACCCATGGCACAAATCTGTACCTTAGTAGCCCTAGGCTCAATACTTCCATCAGATTGGCGGTATCGGCCACCATGTGCAAGAAGCTTGTTCCCAGGAGTGACAGTCGTCCGCGCCCGTCTTCGCATGAAACGGCGCCAGAGAAGCCCTAACACAGATCGACCGCTATTCGGCGATGGCTTTTTTAGCTAGCCCTCTCGTCTAGAATTCTATTGCACTCGCTCGCATGGAACGTCGACGGATTGGCGTGGGAATGCTGCATGACCGGGCCGGGTCGACAAAGCTCGATGGCCTCCAGCGTCGATTTTTTCCGGAGCTTGCGGACATATCGATTTATCATGCCGGGCATCCAACGACGCGAAACGGTTCATTACCGCGACTAGCTTTGGCGGGCCAAAGCGGGTGATGCCGTTGTCTTGGCTTCGTAGCAACCCGTCGCCAACAGGCTTTGGTTGTTGTACGTCAGCTGCCATGATCATTTCAGGCCATCGGGCGCATACCGCGATCATGTCGGATGTCGTCTTCAATGGGTGAGCAGTTCTGCGCACCGAAGAAAACGCCGATGCGGCTTTGCTTGCGCGGGCACGGCTGGGATGTCAAGCCGGCTTCGTACACCGGCATGATCAGGTCGCGTGCTGCTTTCCAAAACGCCGAATTCCATTCGCCAAAGGCGGGTCAGGGGCTTCGCGGCGTGTCTCGTGGTACACCAGCGTGGGCGTGGCAACGGCGGTAACACCGGGCCGGCGCGCATTTGCTCGAATATCTCACGCGACCCCAGATGGAGGATATTGCAAGTCCTAGCGCGCGTGCATGGTTCAGCATGACATGGCCCGTTTCGTTCAAATGCCCGCACGTCGCAGGCTTGTTTACCACGCGTTGTAGAACTCGCGCGCGTACTGGGCCCTGTTCGCGGGGGCCAAAGCTGGCGTGTATTGGACGGCCTCCGCAAGGGCCATCGTCGTAGGTCGCGGTGCCTGCAGTGGCCAGGTTTCACCATTACACAACCGTAGGTTTCGGCTCGGGGCTTTAGAAATCAAGACCGCCAGCTTCAGGGAGATTTTGTAATAATGTCTCGCGCGGTCAGGCACCCCGTCAGCTGCCTGGTGTCGGTTTCAGAAAAGATGGTTAGGGGCAGGCGAACTTCATAATCCGCTACGCGGATAACGACACGTGCGTATAGGGCCGACCACTCGTCAGCGGTTTGAGATGGCCATGTCGTTGGTGGTGTTGATTGTGCAATCAGTCGCGGGGCGCCATGTTAAATGCCTTCGTGCTGGCCATTTCCAACGCGGGATTGTCACAACGACCACGCAAGGGTGGGCGCCGTCGGCCCGTTGGAGCGCGTTCAATCCACGCCATGGTTTGGGGCAGTCCGCTGGCGTTGTCGGCGATGGGCCCGATCTGAAACGCCTTCGTGCAGGGCGTGGCCAACGCCGGTTGGCTTTTTCCAGGCCGGACAAACAGCTTCTCACAAAGACTCGTCAGCGCGTGAACGGCCGATCTAGTCGTCCACAATCAGGCGTGACGAAGACGGCGGAGCTTGTCAACATTCTGTGGCCGCCCTGCCCAGTCCAAATAAAGAGACCGTTAAAGCGGCTCTCCTCAGGCCTCTAGATTGTGTTCCCTAACCCATTCGAGCAATCGTCAACCACAGATCAAGGCATTTTAGAGCCCATTTCGAAGCTGGCATGTTTCACCAGGGTGTGACAACAGGTAGGCAGACGCTATTGCGGCGACCCTACTTCCACGGAGTGCCGGTAAAAGGATCAGGGCCTGAATTCTGCGGGGCTGTTGATCAGGGCTTCACCCCGGTTTTCGCCGCCGGAAACCCATCACTAGGTTTAAATAGTGCCTGTCGCCGGAAATTCCTGGCGCCTGATGATTCAGTCAGCGCCCAGGGCGCTGGCCGGGCACTCAGGTTGGCGGGCTCTTAAGACGACTTCGTTACCAAACGCCAGAGACACGCGCGTGGGCAATTTTCATAAACCAGCGCGTGGCCGATGGGGAAGTTCCACGCTGATGACGCCCCACCACGCCCAACGGCTCGAGGACGGAAACATCAATTTCTACGCCTTGGGCGCACGGAGTCTGCACGTTCGTCAATCTGCGCCAGCCACTTCGGCAAGGCGTAGCGTTATAGATGAACAAAACTGACCTCGGTGAGCGATACACTTCGCTCTTTGCCTTCGGCCAGGGGTTTACCTTCTTGCGCGGCCGATCGACGTAATTCACCCAGCTCCTGCTGACGAACGCAAATCAGCTTCGTCGCCAATGGGCCATCAGAGCCTTGGTATGGCGCTTGTTTCCAACCCGCTTTTGGCTCCACTGCGCGATAGCGCCCTGTCGGGCGGCCTTTAATGGCCTGTTGAGAGTCTGTTCGGCCGGCCATGTGCCTTGGTCCTGGTGACTCGTCACGATCCACATCAGGTCACGCTCGACGGAGGTTGGTTGTCGGTGCTCTCGCCACTTGCGCCGGTGACGCGACAATAGGCCATTTAATGTAAAAAAAAAAGTGGGCGTGGGTCGTGCTTCGATGAGAGTTGTCTCCTGTATTGTGCTGTTTGTTACCGGTATTAAATATGGACGGGCTCGGCGGCTAATAAAGAGAATAATTCACATAGCCAAGACCCTGTAATAGTTTTTATTGATAAGGAAACCCTATTAGTCACTAGGGAAACCGGTTATTGCCGCCCGAGCTTAAAGTCCAGCAGTTGCGCGTATTGTGATACGGTGTGGAAGAGGCTGTAACGTTCTTGTCAACAGCGCATAAGCCAGTCACGAACCTGGTGGTGACACGCGCAGTTACCCCAGCCGGCGCACTCGTACGCCGATGTGCCCGGTGACGGCGAGTTCACTCCTCGCACGCAAAAGGTTGCGGGGCAGAATTTGCTGGAGCGGGGTCAGCAAGGTCGGTCTGAACGCCGTTTGGTGAATATTGCTACCAAGGGTTTCGTGATTTGGTGATACCAGCCGGACCGCATGGACGCGGGACGTTAGCCGCTCACGCGAATGGTCGCGAGGGGACACATTCACATTGCCACTTGTGCCGTCGGTGGCCAGCCGAATCATGCCGTTCGTTTCTGGCGCGCTTGTATTACCGTTTTTTCCCGATTGTGAATATCAAGCCTGCACGACGAAAATGCCCATTACGTGCCAGATGGTGACTAACGGCGAGGTGGACCTGGGGTATTACCAGTTTGTGGCCAAAAACAGTGAGGAGCTGCACATCGCCATTTGTCGAGGAAAATTTGGCGTTGGGTGTCGCCCGTGACCACGCGGCTGGCCCAGCACAAAACCCTTGGACTGGCAGGCACCTGCGCGCGCCGAAAAGTTGATGGTAATTGGTACCTCGCGGTATGATGAAAACACGGCGGCGCCTGAGTTGGTGGAGAACAGCGCCTTCTATATATCGAATTATGATTCTCTGCTTTAGCGATGCTTGAGCCGGAGCCGGCGCGTGACCACCCTGCCGCGGTTGGCGTTCCCCGAACAGAGGCGCCAGCTTGTGTTTTTATCCCGCTGCAACAATCCGGACGTAGTGACGCCGCATTGGTCTGGTGAAATCCACCAACCGCCACCCTGGCACCGGCGGCCCAAGCGATGGAGGCGTTTGTGCTGGAAACAGCTTTGGGCAGAGATGCGGTTCAGTGCGGAAGGGGACGGATTTGGAAATCCGTTCCCGACTTGGGCTGAAAGGTTGAGTAGGAGGCAGATTTTAAAATCTGGTCCCTGGTTGTTTCCATCGATGTTTTACGGCAATGAAAGGTCAGCACAAAAAAAAGCCGCAATGGCGTTACCCGTTACGGACCTTTTTGCAAGCCTGGTGTCTACTGCGTTTTGCAGGTTTTAATTGCCGAGCAGGTGAGTTAGGCAGGGCAGTTACCGATTCAGCGCGGGTGGCCAAGGGTACAACACCCAAACCAGCCCCAAGTGACGTTTTGCGGGCCGACAAATACCAGAGCCAAGCAGTACAATGCCGATGAGTGCGCGGATGATTCGATCTTGCAAGATCCCATATTAATGCTCATTAGTCTGATCTCCGTGTGTATTGGGAGCAGTACAATGCCGACGAGTTTTACGAAATGATTCGATTTCGCAAAGTCGCATATTAACGGTCATGCGTCTTGATCTCCTTTATTGAGGTAGTGCGGCGGACGATGTGAACTTTGGCCTGCCGCCTTTGTAATCAGTGATAAAGCACAGTGGAGGCTTGGGAAAGGTCTTGCTGACCCGTAACGGATGCGAATTCTATGGGGTTGGCGGTGGAAGGTGCTGATCGCAAGCCGCTCTTGGTGCGAGGTGTATTGATACCGGGCACTCCGCAACCGGTAACCAAAGCAGTACAGGTAAAAAGGGACCGGTTAGAGGCTACCGTTCGGATCAAAGCCCAGTCTGTCACCAGGGTAATGGCGGCCAGCCAGCGCGCTGTAAACAAACAGGGGCAGCATACCGACACGCCATATTCCAGCGCAAAGAGGGCGACTTGAGCACTGTGAACCGGTCAGGCGCTTCCAGTAGCAGTGAATTGCCGAGTTACGGCGTACCCGCAGTGGTAAAGGCCCCAGCCAGAGACCATGGCGATACCCAACCACCAGAACTGCGCTCACGGGCCAGATAGGCCCGAGCACGCCGCCATGTTGCAGGGGTCGATAACAATCGGGTTAAATCCAATTTCATACCGCCCAGAAAAAAACCACCGATGGAATCACGAAATGCGACCATCGATAGGCCCAGCGCCGGCAGGGTGCAAACCCTTGCCACCCAACCACCTGAAGTTAGCAAAGGTGCTGATCATTACCCCGAGAAAGGCTGAGCCTCCAAGCTATCACTAGTTCATTGCTTATCGGCGCCATCGAACGGCAGGGTAATTTTTGCGTGCCCTGTAAACAGCCGAGCCGCCAAATCGAATCACTACCGCACCGAGGCCAACCTCAGCGTCACCGGGCCCGCGAGGTAGGCTGAGATTCAAAAGTAGCCACTGAAGGCGAATGTGGCCCCGCCAATCGCCCCAATAACGGCGGAAAATCTCAGCCAGGCGCCCCGATACGGGCCAGCCTTGTGCTATTGCTCGGGGCCTCGGAAGCAGGGCTGGGTATTCCTGGTGCATTCGGGAATTCAAGAAACAGTGCCCCTATTAGCAGGTTAACCCACGGCCAGTGCAAGACTGTTATCGCAATAATTTGCCAGCTGTGCAGGGCTGGCCACCAAGGTCACGGTCAGTCAGCACAAGGAAATTCGATAGCGGTGAAAAAATCGGCGATGCTGCCAGAACCGCGCAGTGCACCCCGCGAGAAGCATTGCGAGTGATGGCAGAGTCGCCTTGCTGGTCTTTTTCACTCTGGATTCATGGTGGCGGCACCACGCCGACCGAGCCAAAATTCAGCGGCATCGACAGGAAAGGGCGGGTGCCGAGGGTCACGCTGTAGTAGCGGGCCAGCGGCCGAGGCCGGTAAACAGGCTCTTGGTAAATTTAGTCCCAAGATCAGCGGATTTACCCAGCATGGAGGACAGCGCATCACCGTTATGGATGAGCGCACGGTCAGACGGGTCATGTGCTGGGTAGCGGCGCGATCAGCGCATTCGGCTCAATCGCGATCGGCCAATGATCGTCATTATCGTGAAGGCAGGTCGCAACAGCAACGCGTTGTCTACCAAGTCGGAAGGTCTCGCCAGCCCAGGATTTAATGGCGCTGAGAATCGCGATCGCACCCAAAACCCCCGAGCTCCGGCCAAAAATGACAGCACCCCCGGCGCCCAGGGGCCAGGTAAGTAGCGTGGAGCGGCAGGTTCAGCAGGATGCGGCCGGTATTCCGGCTCATGAGCTCAGAGGGGGCAGGACATGCTGTCCATTCCAGTGACCAAAGACGGTTATCTTCCTATAAAGGTAACTATTTCTCTACACTGGGTGGTAATCTCTGGTATAACTGCGGTAAACTTCTCTACAACGGGCGGTAAACTCTTACAACGGTGGTAATAACGTTCGCCTCCGTCAGCGCCTGAACCTCAGCAGGGTATTGTTCGCCAATAGAGTTTCCCGCACCGTAAACGCCATCGTCGTGGACATGATTATATCGCGAGATCGGTGTCAAATATAGCGCTTAATTTCACTCATGACCCTGCTTTATTGCTGGTCCGAAGACGGACCGGTAGTCCCACACTGCTCCAGAATCTTGGGCTCGTTGGTCTTCTGTGGTGTGCGCGCATCAGCGACGAACAGCTGTTTGCACCCACCGCCCAGATCCCATTGGCACCGCCAACGGCCACGCGGGAAAACTTGTCGTCGTTTGGTGGCCCAATTGGGCCAGATCGGCGGTCTCCGAAACTTGAAATGCACCCAAAGGGGGGGCGGCCCCCTCCCCCCCCCCCCAAAAAAAACCCCCGGGGGGCCCATAAAAGTTTTTTCCCCCAGGGATGGCCGCCTGCGCATCGATCGCAAAGGATTCGCGTGGTCGAAGTAGCAGCGCCTTTGAGCAGCGTCACAGTTACTGCTTGGCCGGCCATTGATCAGATCCGGGAATCAATTTTGTTCAGTCTCTGGAGCCGGCCCCACGCCAAGAATGACCGTTTCGCTTTGATAAATAACTTGTTTATCATCAGACACAAAGGTTGGCAACCGAGGTCGCATGCCAGATGCCAGATTTGAACATAGAGCGCCGTCTGGAATGTCCTGGGCCACCCGACTGCCATCTCATTCATATAAGCCGCATCATGTTAGTGTACCTTTTGGACCACACGCGATCAACAAAATATTGCCGCCGTTCCACGTTGTTCCGGTGTCAAAGCGCACCGACCTCAGACCACGGCGTTTAACTTCGCATATGGTGATTCGGGCGTGCGAGTCCTGGTTCGCCATGATGGATGAAATACTGACCGGCAGTGTTGTAGGTCAAATTGCCCCAAGCGCCGACCTCCCTCCCCGGGTGTGCTGATTGTCAAGTGCCACATCGGCAGGCATGGCGGGTTTCGCATGCACCTAGCAACCTTGCCAAATTGCGATCACGCGTGGTACATCTTTACCCTCGGCCAGCGGCGTCCGCGGGGGCGCCATAACCGGTGTGTGTGTTGTACAAACCGCCACCCAGCGACGCCTGTAGCACCATGCGGCGCGGATGCGCCCCGCCAGGGTGCCCCTCTGTGGCACCAGCTTCCAGCCCCAATTTTTCCCCTCGTAGAGGCGCTCAAACCAGATCGAGCCGGACGAGCGTCCCCAGAGAAACGAACACACCATCTACGCACCAGCACCGTCCCGCATAACCGACGCAATGCCCTCTCTCAGCGCGGTGCCTGGGCACTCTGTTGGATATGGGTCAGCTCACGGGCACCGTTGAGGCGTGGAAGCGCTTTCGATCAGATGCATCCGGATACTGAATTACCGAAAACCGTTGTCGGATCATTCACACAAACCACGCGACTTTGCGCTTCTTCAATATCGCAACACCGCGGCCTCGCCGAGCAGATATCACTAGGATTTTGCAATCACGATTGTTCACCAT
>Ga0163217_1018453_pt1 | contig 11738 bp, 5 predicted proteins | sample SynspAceP_FD_185933 | JGI IMG/M metagenome (GOLD analysis project Ga0163217, IMG submission 185933) | Saline lake microbial communities from Ace Lake in Antarctica - Synechococcus sp. Ace-P (PacBio error correction) | ecosystem: Environmental > Aquatic > Non-marine Saline and Alkaline > Saline ... | reverse complement strand
AAAGTGCCTGATAAATCAAATCATTTTCATTTCCCAAAATTGGAAAACTATCGCCTCCTCTTTCTGCAAAATGAAAGCGATCCAAAATGAGTTTTCCCAAAACCAATATTGCATTGCGCTTTCATTCGGCGGACATCAATTTTACGCTTTATTCCAGATCGAATCTTCCAGCAGAACAATAAGGCCGTGATGATGATCCACGGCTTAATGCTGAAGTTACTTGATGCCTCCTTTATTGGGCTATTACGCATTAGAACTAGTGTTTTGTCTAAACTCGATGCGGCTTTTTGGGAAACAAAATGTTATTCTCCCAAGTGAATGTGAAGATGCAAAAAATTCTTGCTCAACTCCTTTCAATTAAAGGCGAACGTCACTATATAGGTGTGCAGCATCTTTTGGAAGGTGATGTAAATCATTGGTCAGAGCAAGCGATTTTTCGGATCGCTCCTCCTTCGGCTGCGTGCTCCATCCATTCATTCATTCAATTGGATTTGCAACCGTGCCAAAAATGCCCTGGGTCATTCTGTAGTGCCTTCTTGCACAGCGGATACTAATTTTTTGACCAAAAGTTGAAATAGAATAAAACTCCTCTTTTTCATCTGTGTGCGGGTAAGTTCTCAGCTGATCCAAGAAATAGTTCTTCTACCTCAAGCAATTCTGGAATGATTGAGCCGTGGAACCTTAACGATTTTTGCAAGCATAAGGCTTTTTATCTCAGTAATTCGAGTCTACCATAGCGTGAGGCTTTTTCTCAATGTAAGGTAGCAAGCAAATCCCATGGCCCAAGAGTTGAAGTCGGTCACTGAAGCGGTCAGTTGTTTCTCCGGCAGCTTTCAATTCCCGTAAGTAAGGCTTCAATACTACCTTTTTTTTTATCGCAAGCTCTCTTCGATTGTTTCTATTGCCTTGGCAGCAGAAATCAATTTGTTTCTCTGAAATTACAGTAGCATAACGAAATCCTTCGCTACTAATCTCGATGATAGATTGTTCTGTAAGACTCATGATTTTATAGTTTAAAGTGAGAAATTCCAAATATGATAGTGCAATTATTCTTTAGGATTCTCCATTCCTATATAGAAAAATGAAGATTAGAAGATGGTATGAGTTGACCGGTGATAACGAGTTCGCTCGTGCATCCTCCCCAAGCAGGCAAAAGCCAAAAGTCTGCACTTAACAAAGAATAAATGGTTATGACAAAAAGCAAGATTTTTGAAAACGGCAGCACTTTTCCTTCGTTATGCTTCCGCCTGAAAATAATTGCATTGCAAAGACCCATTTCTACTTTTTGTTTCAGTTGCATCGCAAGACCATTCCCCGATTCCCAAACCAAAGAACTGTGATTTCCCGGAGCCTGGAAATTTTAGCCAAGCTTCCATAAAGCTGATCGCGCAAACCAACCCTATCCACAGAAAGGTGGAAAATCAGAGAAAGCGGATTTTTGACGAGGACATCTCTTTTTATTATTGGTCTTAAACAAACGATTTATAAAAAACAGGGACTGGAAATACATTATTAGAAGAAGAGTTGCGAAACCGACACAAAATGATAACACCAAAGCCCAAATCCAAGCGGTATTCCCTTGGGAGGTTTTCGATTCCTGTACGATGAATAGATTCAACTTTTTTCGCTACCGTAAGGCATTCCCGTAATCCCGTATCTGTTCATTGATTACTTCATTTGGATTTAACCCAATGACAGAAATGGACGGCCCATTACGGAATTCAAACAATATGCTTTTACTCCTTCTTTTTCCATTGGAGGAAACTGCCACAATCTTCAATTCGTGTTTCCGTCCGGGATTTGGTTAGAATCGAATACAAACTTTTACTGTGGAAGCAAACTCCGCAAAATGGTATTGGATCGTCGTGAGGGAAATTCCGAGGATACTTTCTTTTGTCTTTCCAGAGTTATAAATGGTCTAAAATGCTGTTTTTGATATGACCTGGTTTGGTTATTTCCTTGGGGCTGATAGAAATTTCAAGCTTGAGTCCCAGCGTGATAGTCACCAGTATCCGGCCCCCGCCCCCAAACAATAAAATTTCTAAATTAACTGCCAGGACCTGATCCTGGGTTGATATCTTCAAACCTTTTGTTGCTTACTTTTGCTACTTCACAAGCGAATGCTCCACCTAGCGAGACCATAAACAGCAGAATTGATAGCAAAATTATTTTAGTTTTCATTCATTTCAGTTGTTCAGTTGATTTACTAGCGCTTTCTAATTTTTTTCACTTCTTTCCGCAGCTTACATTCTTTAACCAGAATTGCCCCAGTCTTTTCCGCTCATGACAGCAATCGCAGCTATTTCCTCATCCGAAAAGTTGGATCGCAAAAAGGTGGCATAGCTCCGTATTCTGGCTTGCGTATATCTTTGTAAGGATTCTGATAAAGTGTCTTCCGGATTATCTTCTTTATTAATCTTCGACCCGGGCTAGTGCTGAAAGCACAGCATACCTGCTCCATTTGCCTGTGACAGCGCAAAGACTGCGAAATAAAGCAGCTAGGGTCCATTCTGGAAGAACTGCCTCCCCAGCTACTGATTGAATTTTCAGAAGCCACTTTTTTCTTGGGAAAGAAGGGATGAAAGCGTCGCATCCATTCCAGGCATTTCGGTCTTGCTTTTAGGAATTGGAGATAAGTTACCAGCTGCAATCGCCTTTTGGGTAGCTACAAATCTTATTTGTTCAGGAGGCTCAAGTATCTAGGAACTGAAACGATTACACTGTTTCTTTACTTGATCAGGAGTTTCTCCTCAAACATCCAGAATACCCGGGCATATGGGATTTTCCTTCACCACTATCCTAGGGATTATATAAGTGCTATAAGGGTTGCCATTCTTTGTTCCAGCTGTTGTTTCCCTACATTAGTCAGATCGGCCCGGTTCCGCTCACTTCCCAATACAGAAGGAGATTGTTTGCCACACATTCAGTCGCTGCTTGCTATAGTAGTAATCGGATTGAATAAGGGAAGGTCTATCTCCCCAGGTCTTCATCCATCTCAATATTTCGGACTTGTTGAGTATTACAGAGACGCATGTTTTCACTTAACATATACTTTTAGTTCCTTCTTTCATCTGCGTAGGTTCGGCATAGTTGCAGTGGTTCTTTTTCTGAAGTTGAAAAAAGCAGGAATTTCACTGCCACAATTAACGTCAAGCAAGGAAAAAAAGAAGGATTGTCAAAACCAGACATTTAGATTTTAATGAAAATTAAACATGTGTTATACGTTAAAGCTAGTGTGATTTCATGGACTACTGCCGGCTTTTGCAGCACCTTTCCTTTCCTCGTACCATTTCGTAAGAAATTTATATGCGAAGATCAGATGCGAAATAAACATCAGTGTACCTCCTATCGCTCTCCATACCCAATGGAAGCTGCATTAGTATGACTGAGGGAGATAAAGTTTTCTCAGCTTATCCAGCTCAGGCCAGAGTTGTACCGCCAGCCATCAGCGAAATCATATAGCAAACCATCCCCACGAAAGCGAGCCAAAAGTTGATTTCCCAACAAATAGCTGTTTGTGTTCATTTCAGTGATTTTGGGAGTAAAGGCATAGAGATAGCCGCCCAAAGCAGAATGTGATTAATCCCATACATGGTCATGTGCGAGTTAGCCACATTAAAGTCTGTAAAGTGCCATACCAAAAAATTGGAAAGCGGGAATGCCTGCAAACTCCCTTGCGTTACCCACAAAATAAAATACCACTCCAACCAGAAAGAAACGGCAGCACATAACTTTGGAAGATATTCATTCCGCTACGCGCATTTCATTAGGAAATTAGTAGTGCGGCGACGGACAGGAATAAACATTCCCGCGCTGAATAACAATAGCAACAGTCTGCAACCACCATTGAAGTGGATAAACACAAAGTGATGCGTACCATCATGGATAATAAAACAGCATCTGAGGTCCCAGAATGCCAAAACCGCCTAGAGAATAGAATAAATTGGTTTGTTGGAGCGACGAAGGCAAGTAATTAATAACTAATCCAGTGTAAAGTCATAAACCACATTCCCACACCTTGCGTGCACATATAGTTATCCCTGAATAACCGTTCTCACCTAAACCATTTTGGTTACCCAAGGCAGCTAAACCTACTATTGCCAAGACAATTGTCCAGACCATAGCACCCATTATATTACCAATTGGAAATGTATATTTCTTCAATTTTTCAAGCTTGAATAGTCTGGTAGAAAATGATAGAAAGTTAGAATCAACCCATGTTGGCAAACCATGAGCATCACCGGCCAGAATACTCTCGATATTCTCCCCCTCCGTTGTTGATCCCAGACATTAGGAAGGATGTTTCCTACACCAAAGGTGAGATTTATCAAAAAATCCAAGTAAGCCCATGCGATTTTGGTAGTTGTTAAATCTTAGTATGGATGTTTTGGCAATACAAAATAGCCTAGCCCTATCATGGCCCAAAGATGCCCAACCCCAAAACAACAGTGTTGGTATGAACTGGTCTTTGTCTGCCAACAAGACAAAAAGATTACCTGAGCTAGATCAGGCCACATGAAATTTCATCCCTAAATAGTTGACCAATTAAGTCCCAAAAACCAACCAAAATGTAGCTGCCCAAATGTACCAAACCACCAAGTTTTTTAGCTCTACGGGATCTGTAAATGGAGGAGTCGGCTTTCTTTTCATCTACCAGTGGGTTTTGAGGATCCATGAGTATAAGCTGAGATAAATGCCTTTTCGATCTACTTGCTTTCCGCTTTCATATAGCTCTGTCCGTCAACTGATAAACTTTTGGCAGGCTTTGCGCTCCTCCAGCCACCTATCTATTTCATTTTCTTCAAGCTGATACAGCTCCTCTCTATGCTTTTTGAACAATAATTTTTTCGTTTTTCCGTTGGACAAAAGCATGATAGTGGACGCACGCTTCACCACTATCAAGATAAGATTGCTATCATTAATACTAAGGCGACCGAAACCAAAGTCCTTATAATCCCCGAACTTGCAAGCCAATTAGTTGTACTTGATTTTGGCGTTGGCTGCGCGAATGAGATGGCAATTTCAGCTTAAAAATATCATCAGGATAGTTAGCAGAACTTTCTTTCCGACATTTTTGTCGTAAAATAAGAATCAATTTTTTTAATCATCGCAATTTAAAGTAGTTTTCCAGGAAATTCAAACCTTCCGCCATTCCAAAATAGAAAGTGACTTTAGCATTACTCTTCAATTCAGCTCTTTACGCCCCTACAATTTGGAATGAGTAGGACAAGGCTGATCGCATTGCACTTGCTTCAGCCAAGACCACAGCCGTTAAATATTCGGATCGCCATCGATCGCATTACAATATCCAAGTCATTTGATATAAGCTTCCATTCTGGTCTTTCTCAAATATAAAAAACCACCGTACCGGTCCAGTGACAGAGACAACAATGTTTTCTTTGACTTTAATGCTAAGATCTTAGCTGTAAAAGTTCTGGAGAATCTAATGATGCTCCACGATCTCCCCCATCTTGACGCGTCTTGCCGACCATCGAACTGCGTAGGCCTATATAGATGATTGCTTTGATTCCGTATTTCGCAGGCTTTTTGAAAACATTATTCAGATTATGAAAAACAAATGTAAGAGGATTCCCTGTTAAGACAATTTTGTCTAATAAAGTTTCATTTAAAATATGATTAAAAATCACTGATATACTTAATTGGTTTTCTGTTTTAAAACAAATCAATATCTGATTCAAACCTAAAAACTTTGAATATACAGCATGACTCTTCCGTATTTGTTTTATTTAGTGAATGAAAAGCCTTACTGTTCTTTTTCTGTTTTTTACGCTGTCCTTTCCTCTTTTCTCAGAAGTAAAATTCCTCCTTTAAAAAGAGACAAAATCAGAAATCTCAAACCGTTTTTATTCCGGTGAGAGAATCAGTTACTTACAAAGTGATAAACTTGGGTTACTTCATCACGGATAGAATCGTTAGTCTTGATCAAAATTTTGTATACCTCACTGAAAACATCTTACGAAATCGAAAAATATCAAAGAGATTGATGTTCAGACAAAAGATCCAAGAATCGAAACGTTGCGGAATCTGAAATGGCATTGATCCTAGGAGGCTGGGTAATATTGATCAGCGTTGAATTCCAATCAATAGTATTTATCAAAACCCCCGAAAAATTTCTCAAATCGATCGAGGAGTGGGTATTACCTCCGCTATTTTGATCGGAACAGGCTTGGCCCTACTCCCGGTTACGATATAAAACCTTTAAAAATGAAGGCGAAATAAGAATCCAAATCATTCAAATGCAATGGATAACGAATTAGGTAGCTTATTCAGATTTTTTTTCGGACTTTTGCAGTTAAATTTTTAACTAGGACAGATTGACTCAGAACAACTGAAGACTTGAAAGCCCGCACATCGGTTTGAGGAGGTATCTTTGGACTACGATCGTAAGAAAGTAGAAATCGAAAGACTTGAGGCCATTTCGGCCCAGACCAGATATTTGGAACGATCCAGATGAGGCAGAAAAAACAATGAAACAAATTCAGGCCCGAAGGTCTTGGACGGGTGCTTTTGAAAACTTAGACCAATCATTCAGAATCTTATGTAATTGTATGAATTTTACAATGCTGACGATCACTGAAGATGAATCAAGCGGAATACAAGAAACGCCCAAAGCGCGGTAGAGAGTTAGAACTCAAAAAAATGCTTTCGTCTGAGGAAAGACCAGTTGAATGCAGTTCTTGAGATTAACCAGGTGCCGGACGGAACAGAAAAGTAACGATTGGGCTTCGATCCTCATGCGGATGTATATCATGGGGGGAGAAAAATGGCTACAAAGTCAAAGAAAGTAGACGTACACAAGGAGAAGTAGCAGGCGATCCAAATCTTGTACTTTGGGAATTGGAGGGACCCCTTGGCTTTCGGTTTCTTAAAGTCAGAAAACGGAGTCACCGACTTTTTCGAATCTCTCCTTTGTTGATTCTGAGAAAAAGACATAACTCTTTTGCCTCTGTGGTATGCCTACCCCAGAAGTCGCGATACCATTGAGATGACATCAATCCTGCAGGACATCAGCTTCACACTTCCAGATCTGTGGTCTGAGGCCAAAATGTGAACAAGGTGAAACTAAGCGTTCATTGACACCACAAGCCTACAGGAATTGTAGTAGTATGTCAGAATCGAACGATCTCAACTTGCCAACCGTGAAAAAAAGGCAATGCAAATGATGAAATCTCGTTTGTACCAACTCGAAGTTAGAAAGCGAAATGCTTGAAATAGCTAAAATCGGAATCGTCCAAACTTACGTGTAGACTTCGATCACAGATCCAGGAAACTACGTGTTTGCACCCTTATAAATTGTGAAGGAACAACCGCGGGTACAGGTCATGAAACCTCCTACGCACAGAGTGTATTAGATGGTGGGCCTTAATGAATTTAGAACAAAGCCTACTTTACTCGCCAAAAGCGAAGAAGCAGCCAGTAAAGATAACCAACACTAGAGGCCGGATATTTCTCGGCCTTTTTTCATACTTCGTATCCCTTATGCGATTAATCCCTCCCTTTTTTTACGCTTGATTTTTTTCCTCCTTTGTCTGAGTTCTTCTCTTTTTCTTTCTTTTAACAGTGAAAGCATCCCCTGAGCTACCCCAACTATCTCAGTAGCCTCGAGGAGCGGAGTATAAAAAGATTAACATTGCTTATTACCTTTCTGCTGACTTTCCACGCCCATTCAGTGGAAAGCTTGCCGATAAGATTGAACGATTCCAGTCATGATCTTTGGAGCATCGTTTGCTTTGTAGTGAGTTGATGTTATCCATTACTCACCTTCGTGGGTGATTTCTCTTTTTAAGATTTGCACATGGATTTTCAGCCGGCTTCACTCCAACGGGAATTTCCGCATATGTTGGCGGGACATCGTTCCATTTCAAAAACGAGGTGGAGGCTATGGTGGAATTCAGTCACTTTTTTGGTTCACTTGATGGGCCGCCGGAACCTGCGTTTTGAGGCTGGATTGCTAACCTATTGCCGATCGACGTTCTTTCTATTGGGTTCCGCTTTTTACTGCTATTTCTCCATCTTGATTTCTTATTCGATTGAAGGAGGACATGTTGAAGAAAAAGAACCGCTAAGATTAGGCCTATTCAAAGAGTGACTTAATCGACACGAGATCATCGAAAAGCGGGTGCTCATCCCCTCGCTTATTTTGTTCCTTCCGTCTTTTCCTTTGGGTATTACTGACTTATTGTTCCCTACTTTTCTGGATGTTTTTTAGCGATAAAAAATAAGGGATTGTTTCTTCGCTGTATTCACCCTTTGCTTCTCTGGGAATTCGATTGCTCGCAGGCAAAACATCTGATCGGTATGTCGAGTCCGGTGATCCAAGTTGGGCAAGTATTGTCATGGTGGCTCGCCATGATCACTATTGCATTGCTGAAAGCAAAACGTAAGCCCTAATGAGTGCCGGAGTCCTTTTTGGTTCAGCGGTGGGCATGTATAGCCCAACAACGCAGCCTGGGTAATTGACCTACGTGGATAAATATAGAGTAGAGCATTAGCCAATATGTATATTTTCCTTGAGCGGGAATAGGGTGGGAGCCATTTATCCGGTTTTCTTTACGACAATACCCAGAAAAACTTCAAGCTGGTCTTTTATTCAGTGGGGAATTCGCATTTCTGGCTTTTTTTAGCCTTGATCTTGTGAAAGGATCGGAAGTTAGTGGTTGATTAAGAGATATTTAATTGCTGGGAAATAACAGATTCCGCAGATTTTCGCGGATTATTGTCACGCAGATCAACCGCAGATTTTTTAAAATCCACCATGAATCAGATACAGCGAAAGTCAGCGAATTTTTTCAGCGAAGATCGGCGGAGAAAAAAGTTCTGAAAAATCCTATAAAGATTGCTGCATACAGTCAATTACAAATCTCTGGATGAATAGAGACCAAATCAACGACCTCTTCTAGGCTTACTCGACTGGATTAATTTCCCGCCAGATTTTCGCGATTATTGCACGCAGATCAAACGCAGATTTTTTAATTAACACATGAATCGATTCAGCGAAGATCGGCGCGAGAAAAACAAGTATATCCCAAATAATTACTTACCCTTGGGATTGCTAAATAGACTTTGTCGGACCATTGTAGTAAACCAAACTTTCTTCCCATCGAAATCAGGGCCTATCTTCGAGCATAAATTCGAACATCTTTGTTCCACTCTTTGACAAATACAACAGCATTCAATTCGAATCGCATTATCCAGTCATTGCATGAAGCTGGAAAATCTCCGGCCTTTGGTATTTCTCCTTTTTGATTATCCCACATTCCGATAGTTCGGCCTGCAGTGTCCGTAGAAGCCAAGTTGGCGTGCGTTGTAAATGGCTTCCTTTCAATCCTTCCAGCATCCATCATTTTTCGCGTTCTCGAAGAGTCTCATTCCTGTTCTTCCAGTAATGTAGTTTGAGTCAGTAGGTCTGACACCGATTTCCTGATTTAAAGGCTTTCTGAAGGTATTAGGAACTTCTGTTTCCCCAAGCCTTCAGTACATAAGCAAGTTATTGAGTATCCGATTCAATCTCAATAAGTTATTCCAAAATCGATGTGAAGTAAAATCTCCCGGTAAAATGCGTAGTCTCGGCAGCTTTGGTAGCCAAAGTTCGATTCTGCTCATTTTTGCTGGCATCAGCTCGCTGAAAATATCTTACAGAAGGATGAAAACCAGGTATCTAGCTTCATTTCTTTGATTTCTCTCGGTACCCACCAAACCACATTCTTCAGTGGTGGGGTCACACCTGGAGTGAATGACCCGATCTGAAAGTCCTTCCTGAATGCATGTAATGGGCGATTTCTTGGATATGCTTATAGGAAGCCATCTCTGCAGGCTGTTCGGCGTTTCAAGCCATCTTACTGCCAAAGTTTGAGCTGAAGTTACATTCCCCTTCAGGTTAGCTGGAAGTGATTCCATGAAGGTTTGATATTCCATTCTGAGTCAATCCATCAGCATGGACGTAATCTTCGCAAGTTTATCCAATTTTCTTCGGATTTTTCTCAGAAATTCAGGGCTTCATTCAAAGCATTCCCAATTGATTCAGGGTTGGGCTTCAGGATCCCAAAGCTTTCTTTTGAAAGCCTTACCCACGTCATTAACGAGCAACAGCATAAGTTTCAACAGCGGCATTTGGCGCTGCTTGATACATCACCAAAAAATCGTTCTCCGGACGTGCTGCCATCCCAAGTTTGCTGTAAAAGTGTTTTGATGACTGGTCTTCATTGTATTCCCTAGACCATGACTACCACATTATCAATTACCAGTCTTTCAGTCACAGCTGAGGCAGTAATTGGAGTCCTGTTCATCTAACCAAGGAATCAATCACATCGCTTGGCGCGCTGAGTAAAGAACTGCCCAGATCTTTGAGCTTGGTCAGTTATAGAACTGAAAAGAAAAGGCAAAAAGAAGTAGGTGATTTTTTTCATTTTAAGAGAGATAATTTTTCTGGAATATAAAACATAAAAGAAAGATTAATTAACGCATTAATTATAGCTGTGATTAGGTGTTTATGGATTTCCGACTTTCCCTATGGGCTTTTTACTAAGCGCATTGAATCTGAAAGAAAAGCACAAACCGCGGTAATGCTCAATCCGATCAATAATCCATACCAGATTCCCTCCGCTCCCATCTCCAGGTTTCAAAAGCAAGAAAATAAAACCCAAGGGAAAGACCAAGCACCAGTAAGCGATCAAGGTTGATAATGGTAGGAAAAACTTTAAAACATTCTTCCATACCTCTCAAAACTCCCAGTCCAACCACCTGCACCCCATCCGAAAAAGCTGAAAATAATCCGGCGGCGATTACAAGCAAGAAGAAGCTTGATATCTGAATCACTTCCGATATCATCTATATAAAAAGTAGTAGGATATTATCTTAAAACTACGAAAAATCACAGCGCAGGTAAACATAAATGACCACAAAAACCATTCCCAAAAGACCACCATCCCCTGCTTCTCGCACCTATGTTTCTGCTTCCTTTTTACCGATTTGGCATTTACTTACCCGGATTTTCATTTCCAGCAGTACTTAAACCTGCGGCCATTCCACTGATACTAATTGATGCAAGGTTTTAATGCAATCTGATGACCTGCAAGAGCATTTACGCCAGTCCAACCCATCATAAATTGCCGCTTTGCACTAAATGCGCTTACTTCAAAAATATAATTTGAAATTCCAGTCGAGTCAATTTTTCAAGATTCGATTTTGATCATTAAAAAACCGAAAGTTTTTTATCCCTAAAACTGTGAAAATCAAAAAACTGGACGGGTAACGTTTTGAGCGGAATTCACGTACCAACCACATAATCGGCATCAAAAAACTCTTGAAATCAAGGTTTGCTATACCTTTTGCCCCATTCAAACCCAAGGCTCTTTGTTGCTCCCCATTTAACCGTAGAAATTCCCCAATACCCAATTTTCAAAAAAGGTACATTGACCCCAAGTTGCAGAAAAATCGTTTAACATTAACATTTGCTTCGCTTAGTAGTTCTGAAAGATAAAAAAAACCCTTTTCAGCAAAACATTGCTTGAAAAGTTTTTGAAAAAAAAATGTTCATTTAAATTGGGGAGCAATGGAAAGCAGTAGAATGATCAAAACAAAGATTCGGATTCGTAATTTGGAAAACCCCAACCTTCCTTCAGGCTGATACCAAGAAAAAAATTGGAAAAGGGCCTTGGGGGAAAAAAGCCATTTTTTTTTCCATTTTTTCTTCCCCTCTTTTTTTTTGTGGGTTGGGG
>Ga0163217_1014273_pt1 | contig 11739 bp, 10 predicted proteins | sample SynspAceP_FD_185933 | JGI IMG/M metagenome (GOLD analysis project Ga0163217, IMG submission 185933) | Saline lake microbial communities from Ace Lake in Antarctica - Synechococcus sp. Ace-P (PacBio error correction) | ecosystem: Environmental > Aquatic > Non-marine Saline and Alkaline > Saline ... | reverse complement strand
TTTACTGGTGCCAGAACTCGCGCTATCCACGGTCGAATCGCTTTAAAGCCGGCCGTGTGCGGGGTGTTTGGGAAGACGATCTGGCCTATGAGTGTTTGTGGTGTCCAAACTCGCGAGCAAAACGCGGCGTTTTTTCCTGGCGCTCGCTGACAACAGTCCTGTCATTTATCGTTGCTGCGCTGCGTCATTTCTGGGCTTTTTTGCCGTGACGATCGCAAGCGGGAGCGGTCCACAAGCGGATTTTGGCAAGCAACGGATTTCACCTTGCTCATGGCGTGACCTGACCATAGAGCGAAGTTTCAGCGGGGTCTGCGTTTTACGCGGCCCGTTCCCATTGATTTTACGACAACGCAAATGAAGGGCCGTGATGCTGAGGCGTTTCTCCTTCTTCGTTTCTACCCCCAATGGAGGATGTGACATATGGGCCAACCAAAGCCAACACCGATCCGTTTGAAGGCGTCGATTACCGCGTGCTGGATGGTCCCACAAGAAATCGACAACACCGCCAAGCGCTACCGGTGCATGCATCTGTTCGCGGCCCAATCCCGCTGGCCGAACAAGATCGAGGAAATTCACTGTTCTGCGATGGCCCACACGTTGACAAGAAATCCGTGACCCAGTTTCGGAAACTCCGACGACAAGCGCCTGCTGGATTTCGTTGATCCGACCCCCCGGACCGTTGGACGCGCTGATGAAGCTCGACCTGCCGTGGATGTGGAGACGTCGAGATCACAGCATGCAAGTCATAAGCGTAGGAGTTATGTTGCGCTAGGGTTATTGCAAAAGTTGGCCTGTGGAAGACGGCAAGCAGAAATTCCTGTGACCGTATCTTCAGCTCGGACAAAACTTTCAGGTTGTTGCTCAGCGTACCATCGAACGGGACGGGCTACCAGCTGTTCAGCTCGGCCGGCAAGTACAGCCAAGGTTTAACGGACGTCGCAAGCATGCGCGTGTCACTTTGCAGCAGCAAAGGTTGAAACCAAAGCGTAAGGTCGCGGGAATTCCGCATCGACCCAGAAGCCATGTTGAACGTTCGGGCGAAGAAAATATCGCCGATTCATTAACTTTGCTGCGCTCAGTATGTTGACGTTGCAAGGCACTTCCATCGGTAAGGGGCTTTCAGGGCCGCGATGAAGCGTCCAACTTTGGTGGTTGCGCGCGACACACGGTGTTTCCCGTATCTCACCGTTTCGCCGGTATCCACCGGTCAGTGCAGGATCCGGGCAAGGTTTTCAAAGCAAGGAAATGGCGGTCCACATGGGATTCTGCTGTGTTTACCACTCAGGGAACCTTGAAGTTGTCAAAACTGACAGATCGTACGTGGTCTATTCTGATTCATGGTCCAAAGGACGCGTTCCAGGCTCCCAAAGCGTGGTTGGGTGACTTGTTAAGGATTGCGGTGAAAAAGCCGTTTCCCCGAGGATGCATCCTACCTGCCGCTTTTTGAAATCTGCCTGGCCGACGAAAGCCGCTAAGCAGTGTAGAAGCCGCCGCAGCAGCAGCCGCAGAAGCCGAAGGCCGAAGCAGCACGCTTGGTTGAAGAGCAGCAGCAACCGAGCTGCCGCCCTTGCGAAGCCGATGCATCCATTGAAGTGGACAAGGAAGGAAGGTGGACGAATTGGAAACTTTGATGGCATTCAAACTTCGACGGACGCGCAGCCGGTTCGGCTAGACTTGGACGAGGGCCCTGTCGGTCTTGAGCCACGCGCGACATTCCTGCCACGTGTTCGTCCGCTGGGCAGCGTAACAACGCGCAAGCAGGGTACGCACAAGGTCAAGACCACGGTCCGAGGTCAGCTATTCGACCAAGAAGATCTATCGTCAGAAAGGCACCGGCGGCGCACGCACGGCGCACGTTCTGCACCGTATCTTCCGTAAGGTGGTATCTTACAAGGGTCAAACCCGCGTAGCCACGCCACCGAACTGGACAAGAAAGTTTCCGCAATGGGTCTGCGCACGCTTTGTCTGCCAGGCAAAAGGGCAGGCCTGGTTATCATCGACGATGTAAACTCGGATGGGAAAACCGCAGCTTTTGGCAAAAACAGGTTAAGCAATCTGGGCTTGGAACGCGCGTTGATCATCGCGGCCTCGGTGTAAATGAGAACTTCTTGCACAGCCCGCGCGCAAACATCGAAGGTCCTGGATATCCTGCCGACGATGGGTGCAAACGTCTATGACATCCTTTAAGCGTGATTACACTCGGCATCACCCAAAGCAGGATCGACGCACTTAGGAGGCCGTTTGAAATGAGCGCCAAGCCACCGAACATTCGATGTGATCGCCAAGCCGTCATCACTGAAAAAAGCGGACGATGGCTTCCGAGCACAAACGCCGTCGTTTTGAAGTCGCGATCGACAGCAAACAAGCCACTGATCAAAGAAGGCTGTTGAAGCTCTTTTTGGTGTCAAAGTGAAGGGCCGTGAACACGGTTTCCATCACCAAAGGCAGGCAAGGCGTTTCCGCCGCCAGATGGGTCGCCTGGAAAAAGGACGTCAAGAAGGCATTACGTTATGCTCGAAGAGGGTAACGCCATCGACGTATCCACCGGTTCTGTAAGTCAGACTGGACAGCGAAAAATGAAAGGCCCTCACCGCCAGGTGGGGGGCCCTTTTCCCTATTTTGGCCGATTGCGTTTGAAGTGACGGTGCCTGTTTAGGCTCATTCGGGGAACTTGCCGGACCGGCGGTGCAGTTGTCGTCCCAACGTCATAAAGTAGGGGCCCGCTTTCGAGGCCGGCTTTGCGCGAAAGGGATATCGTCACTATGTCAGCCAACAAGCCATTTCAATCCACCCGATCGGGAAATTCTATCTCACATCGACCCCGTCTGACTTTCTCCTGGGCCGTGCCGATCATGCGAAACGACCGGCTATGCCGGACGCGGGGTTGGTTTATCTAGGTGGTCGCTGGGACATCCTTGTGGTTCTGTACTGTCGGTGGCCGGCTGAGGGCACAAAAACTCTACACTGGCAATCGGGTGTGGACGGAGCGACCGGATTTGCCGTGATTTTTGCCATTGCTACTGGCATGTTTTGCCTATGCGATCTGGCGCGCTGTTTGGATAAGTTTTGGATCTTGAGGCTTACGGGATCGGGGGCAAAAGGTCATGTCTCCGCAGCTGGGGATGCTGGACTGGCGTTCATCCATGGACGCATCGGTGCCTTGGCCGTCACCGTTGCTGGGAAGTGGTTCGTCATTCGGGGTCTAGCAGCAAAGAGCTCTTGAACCAGTTCCTTCAAAACGCCAGCCGGCGTGTGGGTGTCGGCGGCGTTGCGACTGGTCACCATGGGAACGGGATTTTACTATTTCTACAAAGCAGACCTCGCAGTCATTTATCGCGAAACATTCTGGAGGCTACACTTTACCATGCACTTGGACCCGGTTTTTGCGGATCGGGTTGTCGCCAGCGCAGGGGGTCCGTTTTGGTGGCATTCGGCGGTCTGATTTCGTCTTTACGCCCGCGCATGAGCGCGAATGCATCAGATTGCTGGCGGCATTGATGCGCTTTTGAATGGTATGCACCAGCAGCGCCTATGGGCGCTTCGGTTGGCTTCTCTGCGCGGTTGCTGTGTTTCTCGCTGTTTTTGCTTTGTGAACGCAGATTGTACCGGTTGTACCGAGAGGCGGCTTGATCCGTCCGTTTCCAAAGCGTGGCCGCATCAGATCAATGTCGATGGCGCAATAGCACGCGTTATTGTCAGGTGAGTGGGCTTTGCCGACTATTCCCGACGCTCCCTTGACCCTCGGGTTAATCCTCCCTAAACGACCTCATTCGGCAGTGCCCGGATTCGTCCGGGCCTGTGTCGTTTGCGCGTTGGTAAGGTCTAGCCTTCACGCAACGCCCGGCAAAGGGGTTCTTTGTTCTGCTTCAAATTGGGGACCTTGGGGGCCCTACAACCATCTTCGGCACCATCACGACTGGCGGCCGGGACAAGCAAACGGAAGACAGAGAAACATGGCACTTTCAGTCGTACAAAACCGGACGACGCCAGGCCGCGTGGCTGCGTAGCTGATCGAACCGTTCGGAGCTTTGGAAAGGACGCCCAGTCAAATCCCTTACTCAGGGTTTGGACCAAATCAGGCGGTCGGGAACCATACCGGACGGATCACAAGGCGTCAGCCAGGCGGTGGGGCAAAGCGCCTTATACCGTATCGTCGATTTTTCAAACGCAAAACAAGCTGGACATGTTCCGCTGTTGTTCGCACGGAATCGAATATGACCCTAACCGGACCGCATTCATCGCCACTTGATCCAGTACGAGACTGCGCAAACAGGGCTTACATCCTGGCACCACAGCGTATACGCTTATGTCGGCGACAAGGTTGATTTCTCGGCCCAAGGCCGACATCAAAAGCTGGTTAACGCTATGCCATTTTCGGGCATGCCTTATCGTTTACCAATCGTTCCACAACATCGAAAATGAAGCAGGCAAAGGCCGGCAGATCGCACGCGCCGCCTGGGTACCTACGCACCAATATCGTACGTAGGCCGTGATGGTGGATACGCTTCAGATCGTTTTTGTCCTCGGCGAACTGCGTTCTGGTGCGTCAGGAATGCATGGCCACCGTTGGTGCCGTGTCAACCGGACAACTCCAACCAGAACTGTCGGTAAGCGGAGCCGCATGCGTCACAAGGGTATCCGCCCTCGGTTACGTGGTAGTTGTTATGAACCGATCGGACCACCCTCCACGGTGTGGTGAAGCCGTTACCACGGCGTGTCGTCACCCTGTTACGCCTTGGGGGCAAGCCCACAAAGGGGTGCAAAACCCGCAACAAGGAACAAAGCGTCCAGGACAAGCTTATCCTACGCTCGCGGCCACGCCAAGAAGAAGGGGGGTTAATTAGATTGGTCTCGTTCAGTATGGAAAGGTCCTTTTTGTTTGACTCTTGTCCTAAAAAGGCCGAGCCTCCCGCGAAAGCCGGTTTCGCAGCGAAGTGATCCAAGATTTGGTCGCGCCGTTCCACGATTTTGCACAGTTTGTTGCTGACGTTCGGTGTGTTACAACGGTCACAGCACATCCTGTAAAACGTCAGCGAAAGAAGAATGATTGGTCAGAAGTTGGTGAGTATTCGCCTCGCACTATTATGGTCACGCAGCGACAAAAAGCGAAGCGGAAATAAGCATGAGCAAAGGATAAGAATCCCGCCGCGTGGCTGATTAACGAAGCCCGTGCAAAAACTGCGCATTGCTTCGCACAAGCCCGCACGAAACTGAACTTCGTCCGCACCGATGATCCGTGGCAAGGAAGGTAGGACAAGGCCTTTACGGACCTGACCTTTTCTCCAAAAAGCGGATCGCACTGGACGTGGAAGAAATGCCTTCAGTCCGCCATCGCGAACGGCGAACACAACACAACTTGACGTGGATTGAACTGGTACGTTGCCGAAGCATATGTCGGGCAAACGCGATCATGAAAACGTGGTCGTCGGCGTGCGCGTGGCCGTTTTCGGCAAGATTATCAAGCCGTTTTCGGAAATCACATCGTCGTGCGTCAAGATTTGAGGAGCAAGCCTGTATGGGGTAACAAGTTAATCGATGCGGTATGCGGTCTTCAGGTCCAACCGCATCCTGGGACAGGCGCTGGTTACCGCCGATTTACGAAGGACTATGGTGATCTCTTCTGCCTGAAGACCTTGCCATCCGTGACTTCATCAAGAAAGAAGTGCACAGGCTTGTATCGCCCGTTGTGGATCATCGAACGCCCACACAAGAAGCTGCGCGTTTACGATCCACCGCGCGACCCGGACTGTGATTCATCGGCAAGAAAGTGGCAGGACATCGAAGGTCTGGCGCCAGACAAAATCGCCAAGATCACTAAAAATCTGACCTGCACCTCAACATCGTATGAAGTTCCGGCAAGCCAGAGCTGGACGCAGCCCTTGTTGGGTGAATTCCCATCGCACAACGCTGGAACGGCCGGGTTTCTTCGTCGTTGCCATGAAAGCGTGCGGTACAAGACGCCAGCGTATGGGTGCCCTGGGTATCCGCGGGTGAACGTGCTGGTCGTCTGGGTTTATCATGGTGCAAGAACATCGCGCGTACCGATGGTATCGTGAAGGCCGCGTGCCGCTCACACTCTGCGTGCAGACATCGATTACGCACATGTCGAAGCGATGAACTGCCATATGCATCAATCGGGTTCAAACCTGGATCGTTCAAAGGCGAGCATCATGGAACATGACCCGGCAGCGCGTGACCGTAAGGCACAAGAAATGCAAGACGGCCAGCACTTCGCGGTGCGGCGGTCGTCGCTAAGGGGGAATTGAGGAGATGCTACAACCAAAGCGTTACTAAATTCCGCAAGCAGCACAAAGGTCGGATTCAAAAGGTCTGGAAGGGCGGGTCTGACCTGAACTTTGGCCACCTACGGTCTTGAGGCTCTCGAGCCGGCGGGTAAACCGCACGCCAGCGAAGCTGCTCGTTCGCTGCCATGACGCGTCAATGAAACGTCAAGGCGTGGTCTGGATTCGTATTTCTTCCGGATGTACCTGTCACGCAAACCCATCGAAGTTCGTATGGGTAAAGGTTTAAAGGTTTCCGTGGATCGTTGGGTCTGCAAGGTCAGCCAGGCCGGTAATGTTCGAGATCGACGGTGTTCTCCGAGGACGTGCACAGAAGCTCTGGTCTTGCCGCGATGAAGCTTGCGATCAAAACGCGCCGTCGTCGTTTCGCGAAGATTTGGTAAACCGCGCTTCCGGCACGCGCGGAGAATGTTGCTTTAAAAGGAAACCCCGCTGGTAATCAGCGGGGGTTTTTTCGTTTTAAGTGGTGTTTGCCTCCGTCGATCCTTCAAGGCCGAGGGACCCGGTTTTGGTTCCAGTAGTTTTTCATACCAGTGCGATCACGATTTGTTTCCATGCAGACATGTCGACAAAAGGAAGACTGCGCTTAGCTGCCGAACCCATCATAAAGCTTGCGCCCCATTCAAGCGGTGCCAGGCCAACCCTTGGGCCACAAACCACAACACAATACCCGCACAAGGAGCCGCAGCCAAGAATCAGCTTCGTGACCCGCTTGGTCAGAAACACCACGGCGCAAACCCAATGCCCCGATCAGGAAGTGGTGGCAGGCGGTGGGCATAGGGCAGGTGGACGCTCCCAGCTTTTTTGCTGAGACCAATGCAGATGGCCGGCTCTAGCTTTGACGTCGAAAAGGATCGGTAGACGCGAGCCATGCACACTAGGCTCTCGAAGGTGATTCACCAATCAGCCCGGCAAGGGCAAGAGCGGGCGCGGGTGGGTTCGTTGTATTCCACGTGGGCTTCCTTGTTGTGACGCATCTGCGTCGTTATCGGGGCCCGAGATGGCACCACTGCACAGCATATTTCCCAGTTCACATTAGGGCAACCGCGACGGTTGCACGTGATCGCGGGGCGTATGTTTCTGAAAACATATGTGTCTCAGTGAATAAGCGGTTGCAGGGCTAGTCAGCGCGCATTGTGGCGCCATAGGCTTGGCGCATAACCTGACCCTAAAGGAAACTGATTTAATGAAACACGTGGCCCAGCCCACACCGACGGCAGACCTTCCATCAAAGAGTTTTTTGAATAAAGGTTGTTTTACGATCACAGAAGGGTAAGACAACAGCCGATGCCGGGGCGATTTGGGGGTTAGCAATCAATCAGTGGGGCAACAAGTGACCAAAAGAAGAGAAGGCGGCGTGAAAGGCAAGAGGCGCGCGCGCCAAGCTGCACGCCCAAGCGTGGTTAACCCCCAGGCGTTAGTTTGAATGAGACGAAAATACGGTCTCTTCGGACATTGTTTCATCGGCACCTCGTGCGCGCAACCAAGCTTTCCAGAGCAGCACCGTTCACGACGACGGGCTTTTGCATTCAAACGAAACTGGGCGAGCTCATTGGGGTGCGGTCTTTTGGCGACGGGGGCGCCATCATTCCATTGGCAGACGCGGATCTTCGAGGCTTGAGCGCCACTGGTCCTTCGGGCAATCGCACATAGGTTGTTGCCAGAGATGGACCGAATGCGGGTGGTATGCGCCGTATGGATGCCGCCTCGGGAGGATATTGATCCAGATGTCTTCAAAGCTTGAGCGTTGCGCCCGTCCGAATAAAACGCCAGATCCCTTGCAAAGGGCTTTTGACAGTGTTTATCCAGCGCTTTTTTTGACCGTCTTAAAGATCGGGAACCGCATTGGCAGATCCAGTCAACGACGCATTAGCGGTGTAGCCGGTGGAAATTCATGTTCCTCGCACCATCCTGGGCCGGCTCGTCATCCTCGGCGATGGACAGGCACGCGGCCTTCAAAGCTCGGACGGGTCGACGGGTTGACCGTGCTCTGACAAAGCGGGCTTCGGTAAAGGACGGGTGACGAAAAGGGTTCTATCTGTTTGACATAGGCCGTTTCTCTACATCAGCCTGCGCAGACGGGCGATAACGGTTTTGCAGAAACCTCGCTTGCTCAAAGTAGGTTAGGGCCACTGTAGAGGAAGCTTTTCAATGAACTTCCACAGGAAACATCATTGGTCACCCCATTAAGGGGGCCTACTGGTGATGTCGAAAGGATGCAGGCCGATGAACGCCAAAAGAACTTACACGACAAGACGCCGGACCAGCTCCGGGGATGAGCTTTTAACTCAAGGAAAGAATCTTCAACCTGCGTTCTTCGAAGGCACTGGCCAGCTGGAAAATGGCCGCACGTTTGAAAGACGTTAAGCGTGACGTCGCACGTGTCAAAACCGTTCCTAAACCAGAAAGCCGCTGCCGCGGGCCAATCTGCAGAATAATCAGGGGAGGCCTGAGAGTATTGCCAAAAACGTTCCCTAACAGGCACCGCTGACAAGCGATGCCAACGAACAGGACCAGTAACCGTACCGTAGAGCGTTCGCTTTACACACCCGGTTTCTGAAGAACAAACCATCGTAAGTCCAAAAAGTACCGGGGCTCACGATGAGAACAACACATTCCAAAGTGGGCGACAGGCGTCGCAATCATCGAATGTGCACCAAAGTCGAAAACCAAACGTTTGGGAGTTTGCTGCAGCCCGCTGAGGCTTTTAAGGCGCTGTCGCTTCGGGCCTGAACGTTTGTTCCCTTGCCACTGAGGGCAGTAAGGCGCAAAGGCACGAGCGAGATGCCCATTTCGGGCGGACAACTTAAATCGGAAACCCTGGGGGATAGGGCACGCATCGCCCCCCAGAAGGTCGGGAGAAACCAAATGATCAGATGCAGACAACTGGATGTTGCTGACAACAGCGGCGCTCGCCGTGCGTGTTCAGTCATCCAAGGTATCTGGGTGGTTCCAAGCTGTAAATACGCATCGTCGGCGACACTCATTGTCGTGTCGGTTCAAGGAAGCCATCCCTCGCAGGTCGTGTGAAAAAGGGTTGACGTGCGTTAACAGCGTCGTCGTTCGCACAGCAAATAGTTCGTAACGTGACGATGGACAGCGCCATCCGTTTTCGATCGCAACGCCGCCGTCATTCTGAACAACTCGGCATGAAGCCCGTAGGTACACGTATCTTCGGCCCAGTTGTTCGCGACTGCGCGCCAAAAAACTTTCATGAAGATATATCTCGCTTGCGCCGGAGGTGCCTGTTAATGGCTGCTAAACTTTCGCAAAGGTGACAAAGTCATCGTTGCTTGCTTGGCTCAGGACAAGGGCAAGACGGGTTCCATCTCGTCTGTTGACCCGGAAGGCAACAAAGCAATTCAGTAAGATGGTAATCAACCATGGCATCCGCGCCACACGTCAGTCCCAGGACGTTGCAAGGCCGGCGGCCGTATTCCCAAAGCGATGCCAGTTCGACCTGGCAACCTTGTCGTTAGGTTGATTGGCCAACGGCAAGGCGTACGCGCGATTGGGTTTTCAAATCGAAGGCGACAGAAAAGATAGCGCTTTGCAAAACCACGGGGACGTCGATCGCATGCTTGATAACGCAACATACACACCCCGCCTGAAGGTCTGAGTACAAGGGACAAGCATCGTTGCGACGCTGAAAGGAGAGTTCGGGTTTACAAGAACGAAATGCAGATCCCGCGTCTGGATAAAATCGTTTCTGAACACGGCTGCTGGTGCTGAAGCTGTTCTGCTGACAGCAAGAAAGCAAGATCCGCACAGGAAAGACTGACAACGAGTTGCCAGGCCAAAAGCAGCTGCGACAGTTGCCAAGAAATCCATCGTGGTTTCCGCGGTACGTGAAGACATGCCGTTAGGTTGCGAAAGTTACCCTTGCGTGGCGAACGTATGTACGTAATTCCTAGATTCGTCTTGATCCACGATGCGCAAGCCTCCGTTATCGCGGATTCCGCGGCATCAACGGCAAGAGCTTTGACGGGCCGTGGCAAACTACGCCATGGGCTTGAAAGAGCCACATCGTGTTCCCCGAATCGACTTTGGATAAAGTCGGACGAGACTTGCGGAATGGACATCGTGATCGCCACACGGGCGAAAACCGACGCTTGAAGCGAAGGGCCACTGTTGAAAGCATTTCAAAACATGCCCTTCACTCGTAAGCCGCGGGGAGGATTTTTAGATATGGCCTAAGGAAATCCTTGATCGAGACGCGAAAAGAAGCGCGACAGCATGGTCAAGAAGTACCGCTTGTAAAAGGCCGCGCTGCTTGAAAAGAGATTGCGTAAAGCGACGAACCAAGCCAATGGAAGAGCGTTTTCGCGGCTTCACTGACGCTGGCGAACTGCCTTCGCAACTCCAGCGCTTGTTGGTTCTTGCACAAACCCGCTGCCAGCTTGACAGGCCCGTCCAACGCTATATTACCGCTAAACTGAAAATTTCGCGGATACGCGCTGCAGGGCATCTTGGCTCGAGCCTGGCCAACAATCACCCGGCATGGTCAAGTTTCCGAGCTGGTAAGGAGCGGCACAGGATGAAAACGATCCTATCGCAGAATATGCTGACACGCATCCGTAACTCTTTCGATTGCGCGGCAAATATCCAACCGTCATGACCCACCTTGCTTCAGCTGCGTGCTGCGGTTCTGGACGTTGCTTGCGGAACGGAAGGCTACACTCCGTGGTTACGAAGCAAAAAACTGAGTGCCGATGAGCCACCCGCCATCGCGAATCAGGCTCAAGTATGATTCGAGCGGCGAAACCTGTTTATTCGCGAACTGAAAGCCGGGTTCTCCAAACCCGGGTCGTCGGCGTCTACATGGCGTCAATGGAATCCCCGTTGTCGTCAGGGGCTGGTGTGTCGATTGGTTTACTGACCACCCCCAGGGTCGTGATGTCGGATTCACGAATGCACGCAGGGCACAATTGTTGGCGGCGAAGTTGCTCATGCACCGTATTCTAAGGAGAACAAAGGTCTACGTATTTGGGTAAAAAAACCGGTCGACCTGCCAAGGCGGTGTTGGTTTCAGCAAATCCGTTGACGGCGGGCAGACCATCCCCGAAGTACAAAGGCCAAAGGGAAACCCGTTCCTTCAAGGGGCGACTTGGACGACGTTACAATTGACCTGTCGAAGGGACAACGCTGGTCACATCCACACCACCGCGGGGGCAAATCCAACGGCGCGCGCGCCACAAGCAGTGGGGCATTGAGCGCACAATGGTACCGAAAAAAACCCTTGTTACCGGTGTCTACCGGCCGGCTTCAAGAAAGGACGCTTGAGATTCCAGTGGTTGTTTGGTTATTTCGTAGCTTGCCAATTGCAATGCAAAAACACCACGCCTGCCGCTCTTGAAAAAAACCTTCGGGCCTGGGTCGCATGATTGGTTGATTTACGTGGCCAACCCCCCAAAATTTCCTCTTCTTTCGGTCACAA
>Ga0163217_1109912_pt1 | contig 11740 bp, 5 predicted proteins | sample SynspAceP_FD_185933 | JGI IMG/M metagenome (GOLD analysis project Ga0163217, IMG submission 185933) | Saline lake microbial communities from Ace Lake in Antarctica - Synechococcus sp. Ace-P (PacBio error correction) | ecosystem: Environmental > Aquatic > Non-marine Saline and Alkaline > Saline ... | reverse complement strand
AGTTAATTGCACCCATTTAAGGTCCATGACATCTGAGGCTCCAAATTTTCAGGTATAGGCGCATTCTCTTCGGCGCTGACAGCAAAAGGAGATCCGCACTGTGGATCCATCATTAACCTTACTTCCTTGGTTTTACCGCCTCAAATTTATCAAAACTGCCCTTTGGCTTCAGCTTCCAAATAGGGTTTTGGAAAAGCCAACTAGAATATGTAAATGTTTGGAATAATATTAGATAATTCAAAACAATAGAATACCCCACCCAATATGTAACACCAAGCAGAGCGCTCTATTAAAATTATTGCGGGAATAGACATTTCGGGAAAACGGGAGCCATAAACTGGCTAACAGGGAAAAGACCCCTTGCCTTGAAATGCACCGCTTCATTTGTTGTTAACTGGTAATCGGCGGCGTTTTCATTAGTCAAAAAACAAAACCAATTAGCACCAATTCTAATAAAAATTAAAATTTTCCCATCCTTTTTGGGCCAACCGCTCATCTCCGGATTTCAAGAATCTCTTCAATTTAATTAATGTTCCCCGAATCCAAAAATAATCACCGCCACAATTACCAGGCAAGGGCCAAAATTTCCAAAAGATCCAATTAGGCGAAAACTATAAAATTCCCCCCAAAAAGGAGAAAAAAATTCTAATGTGTGCCAGAAGGACCATCTATAATTGATTCTCCAATACTTCAAGATTAATAATAATAAATCCGAGTAAACAATAACATGGAAGAATTCCCGGAATAGGACTACAACATTTTAAGTCTGTCCCAAGGCCAATCCTAAAACATATTTCTTCCACCGCTTGCGACTATTATCGCCTGTATCAACCTCTTTAACCAATTTTAATTTTCGGGATAGTTTTTTGAAACGTCTACGTGTTAAAAAAACAATACCCGCTAAGGAGTACAATTCAAAAATAATATTAGAATATAAATCCATAATTAGATCTCTATTGGGCCGGCGTTCTTCTAATGGAAGTGGCGTTAATCTATTTTGCTTTTTACCCAAAACGGAAAACATTTACATTACCGTTTTGGATTAGGCGAAAATCCTGTAAAATAAAATCCAACTCTTTAGAGGGCAATTTCCGCCAGATTTTTATATAGAGCCTTGTCATATCAATTTTCCATGGAACCCTCACCGCCTTCAATTTTGGCCATCACATCATAATAATTACCCATGGTAACCTGTTAGTCCCTTTATGGTTTTTGCCCAGTTCCAGCATTGACCAATAGTATCGGAAAGCTGGTTAAAATTATCGGTTATGGGCACTTTAAATTATTAATGGAATTATTTTAAATTATCCTTATTGTCCCGCTAAAAGTTTGTTTTATTTGATTTCGCGCTTCCTTTGAAAACTTTGCCACCAACTCGTTCAACCCCCTGATACTTTCCCTTAAATCCTTTTTGTTTTGCCGCGTCCAAAATATCATTATTAACATTCATCATAAGAAAATCAGCATTGGACACGGCACCTTCCACTTTTAGTTTGTAAAGGCGTTAATCCTTTGCTGTACCAATTCTGTAAGTTCCTGGTCTGAAAAAGCTGGGAAATCAATGTATCCCCGGTTTGGCCATACGGAACCATCAAATAACTGGCTTGATCTGAAATACCCTACCTCCTATAATTCCGGTATCATATTATAATTCTTGCAGTGCTGCTTTGAAAAGGAAAAACTATTGTTAACGCTAAAGTTTTACCAGAAGATTACCAGAAGCATCATTTAAACCTTATATCGTTTACTTCCCAACGGAGAATAGGAATCCGTTTTAAGTAACTTGAGTTCCGGATTGCAGTCCACCTACATTACTGTACGGCATAGAAGGTTTTAACTATTGTCAAATAGAGGCGTAGATTTTAATAACTAAAACCAAGTATGGATAAAGTATACCCCCTAAGACTACCAAAATACCCACCGTTTTATTCCCTAGATATTTTCAAAAGATTTATTTTCAGTTCTGAACAAAATTAGAAATTAAAAATAATTTTAGAAGAGTGACTATTATTTCCGACCAACGTATTTAAGAGGCCTCCGTTCAGAGATGCCGTACCCCATCTTTATAGGGCAACTATATAAAGAGGTGGGTATACCCTTTGGCATTCTGCATTGCTCTTCAAAAGAGTGCCCTAAAAATGGAATCCGTATTACCGTACATATAACGATATAAAAAAATTACTGTAAGGCTCTTGGAAAGAGTGTTAAGTCCTTTGAAGTTCTTCATTAATTCAAGGATATTTTTTGAGCTCGCAAAAATCTGCACCTTAAAATAATATTCTCTGGATTTCTTGGTTGGTCTTTTCCGCTTACCTTGCGGGCTCCTCCTCCTTCTTCTTGGGCTCACTACCAACTCCTTTAGGTATTGTCAGCTCATTTTTTACCACAGTTACCGTTTTGAAATATTTCTTGACCGGTTCTAGCTCCAGCAGAAGTTGTTCGGATTTCTTGTCCTTTGACCCTGTAACCTTTGGAGACTTGATTTTTATTTACCGATTCCTTAACTTCATCCTTGTTTTGTTTGGGGATTAATCGGCTCACGCGTGTTGTTAAGGCTAGGTTCGTCTGTAGTGGAAATCATTATCGCCCTTATACCAAAAGGAATGGCCTTCAGCAATTGGCCTTGCATTTCAATATGTCCCTTTGAAGAAATTTAAATTAGCGCACCCTTCATCCTTATTGGTCAAAAATCCAGTTTTCTACCAATACGCTAGCAATAAAAAGTCTGGTTGAAGTACAATAAAACCGGCTTATTGCTTAACTTTCTATTCCGTTTTCTTTTCATTTGTTGGGAAAAATAGTATCTTTGCAATCAATTTTGGGCAAGATTGATACTTTGATCTAGAATTCCTCTTTGCATATGGTAGCCCGATTATAAGATTCCGGGGAGTTAATATCGTAGGCCGCATATCTACTCTCCATAATTATCTTCCAGATAAAATTACCGAGTTTCCTTTTTTTGCTATTTCAAAATTCTGTTTATTGGCATTGTAGTCCCAATACAAAAGTTTACCTGGCACCATGGGCATCGGAACTATGTGAATTCGCAGGTGCACCCGAAACAAATAAATCCGCATTGGCCTTATTGGCAATTTCACCCCTTGAGGTATAGGTCTACAAAATTTATCGTCTTTTACTTGTTAGATAACCTTAATATTAGGGTTTTTCTCAAAATTCTCCCCTACTTTTTTAAGACAATCCTTAAGGCTCGGACTTATATTTTTTTCCAAATTACCCATTTCCCCAAACTTACCAGTTCCATGTCCTCCATGGTCCGGCATCCAAAACGAACCAACAAATTTTCCGTCATTGTCATCGGTTGATAATATTTTTGGAAAAAAAAGGAAAGTCAGGAAAATATGTTTAAAATAATAAAGGAATAATATAAAACCGTTTCATATTTCATATAAATAGAGGATAATTTGATTCTTTTAATAAGGTTAAATTTATCGCAAATACCCTATAGGCCAGTACAAAAAAATATATGTAAGTTATTGACCCAAAATGTAGCTAAACCGTTACAAAAAAAAATAGGATTATAAGCTTTGCAATCAAATAAACATCATGTACTTTTTTCTTATTGGCTGCTATTATTTGGCCACCATTTTACTTGCCTTTGCCCAAGGAAGGATCAGATGTTAAGCCATTGCCCATTGTTGCTCATAGAGATACAATAATTGGCACCACTTTTTACCCAATCCAAAAATTAAAAGACACTATTTTTAACCGATTCTATAAAAATAGACTCCTTAAATGGCAAACAAACCCCTTCTCTTGCGACAAATTTAAATTACAAGGCAAGGATTATGTGAAATGAGCCAAAAAGATCAAAAAAAAATATATTCTTACAAATGGAAGGCTGAACTAATTATCAAGATACCGATTAAAGGCAGGTATTCATTATATGGACTATATTAAAAATGAAGTCTACGCTGGGCGCATTAAGGATTTCCCTTGAAAATTACTTTCCCAAACTGCCGTTTTTTAAACAAGGGAAACGAATGAAGTAATCCCAAGACTCATTCAGGTTATTTTTGATACTCAAAAAGCTATTATTTGGAACCCAGAACGGCAGCAGCAGCAGGTTTGGGAACAATTGCGGAAGCGATGCAATTGAAGGTTTTACGCCGGAGATTACCAAAAAGGCAAATACGATTCTTTTATTGCAAGCGAAGGTAAAGTTTAACCACCCTCCAAGATACTGTAACCCTGATTTATTATATTCGTGAAAAAAGGCCAAATTTGTACCTGGCAAAAAGGTAATTGCCGGATTTCAGCAACCTGTACATTGCGTGATGTGCCCACAACCAGTAGAACGCTTCCTTTTGCTTATTTCCCCTTAACTATTGGCAGATCGAGCGGATTACATGATGTCCTTTACTTTTGGTACGTGATCCAAGATAGGGGTATTTTCTGGCAAAATGGTGGATACTACATCCCCGCTAAACGACATATGTAGATCTTACGCTCACCGGGGATTATACACCAACAGTTATGTCTAGAACACAATCCATTTATACCAAAAGATTATAAAATATTCGGGGTAATGTCAAACTTTAGATTATGAAAATCTGGTTCACAACGTCAAAAAGGCTTTACGTGATTATAGCCGGACCACTTTATTTACAATATTTTCAGGTTATCCCATGCCCAAGATGCAAAAGCAATCCAAATTCAGATTTCAGGCTTTCCGTTAACCTAGGCAGTAAGTTCATATTATAGGAATTCCCTTACGCCTTCAGCAGAATTTACCCAAATACTTCAGGTGAACAATTTATCATCGTTCATTTCTTATTCAAAGAACGTTTTCCTGAATTATTTCCATCCGTAACCTTAGTTTAACGGCCCACACATAACCAAAACACCAATACTGGTGCAGTAGATGTACCTTACCCACCTTGCAATGCCAGTATGGGAGGCGTATATATCCATTTGCACCCCGTGAAGGCATAAAAAGGGTATCACTTTCAAAATGAACTTTCAGTATAACCTAAAATGCCAGAAAATAGCATAAGGACTACAGAAGAGGATTTTTTAACAGTTAGGATGTCGAAAATTCACTTTTTGGGGCTAGACATTACTATTCCCCTAAGTTACCAACTTTAAAGTGGCAAAACATTTTAGTGTAAGTGTTTGGCGGTTCCTATGAAGATGTTTGGGCTATAAGAGACCTATCAACCGAGGGTACGACCTAGAAACTAAAAGCAGAAGTTATTACGGATTACCCTTAATGGCGTTCGGACCGTTACAACAAATATAACTTTCAGTACCAGTATTGGGGATACTTTAACGGACTGGTCATAATTTGGCACGACCAAAAAAAATTTCAGGCAATCCGGCACTTATGCGTTCCGTCTTTAAGTTATTGGCTTTACGCTCCCATTCATTTGACAATACTATGGACAGCTATTATTTGGAGCCCAATGATTGAATTGAACTTTATAGTAGGTCGAGGGCACTTTTTAAACGGGCGCACCGGGTCTAACCCACCAGTTTCTATGAGTTTTTCCCTTGGCAACCAGTTCGAGGCCAAGAGTGCGTGACAAAGATTCTACTGCCCAACTAAACCTAAAAAATAGTCGCATTGAGCAACTTTAACCTCTCTACGGGATATAATTTTGAAGCGGGTATTCCTAAAATAAAGTCCATTGAACTGGACCGGAGAAACAAAAATATTCTAAAAACAATAAGATGGCCATTAACTTTTTGGCCGCCAGTCTAGGATCCTTATGCCATTTGACAATAATGGAACCGCGCATCAATTACCTTTAACGCCGACAATGGGAGGTTAGTTGTTTCGACTTACTTCTGTCCCGGGCCAACCTTAGTTACTTCCTTGGGACAGTAGACTTTTGGAAAAAAGAAAGATGAAAAAAGGAAAGACCCGATAAAAATGAATACGGACTATGTTTGCATTCCAAGTGGAGGAAGCGGATGAGACCTTTTTGGCAGGGCCAATGACTTTAACGAAAATTAGGCCCCCCCGGCGATGACGAAAAGAAAGACTCTGGAAAGATAACTGTAGAAAATCCCATTTATTGGAACAAAATTACCCTGGGCCTACGATTATCATATGCGGTTATTTATAGTAATTCCAACCGCCAAATACCATAGCAGCCATTCTTTAATGTTTTCTGGAAAACATTCAACTTTCCCCAAGATGGAAAATCGGCAGGGATCTTCAGGTTTACGATTTGGAGAACAAAGGGTTTACCCTTACCCAATTACGTTTTTGACGTGATCTGAGAGTTTTAGGATTGAATTTTAACTGGACCCCATTTGCACCCTTACAAACGCTGGTACTTCTTTATAGCATTAAGAGTTCCATTTTAAAAGATTTGAAGTGGGAAAAACAGGAGTAAATCCAACTAGTACGGAAAGATTTAAAATTCTTAGGCTTCAAACCTTTTAGCGGACAAATTTTTAGACCACGGCTTTAAACCACATAATTTTGCAAACTTCCATTTTTGTGGCCTTAATCCCCTTGGTGTGGAAACATTTAAAATATATAATTCCACAACAAAATTAGGACCAATAAAATATTATCTTTAAAAAAGAGGGCTCTATTGGAATATAATGGCTTTAAATATTAATTGCCGACTGTTACCATAAGCGCAGAATAAAAATGGCAATAAGCCTATCGGGCCAACATGGACGATTCGAAAATACCAGCAGGGACGTAAATAAAAATCATACCCTTGTTGATCATTCTTTTTTTAAATACATCCCAAAAATTAAACTCTTTCTACCGTTTAACATTGTGGGCCCATTCATCCTGAAGTAAAAAATGTACTTAAAAACTGCCATACATATTACAGCTTTGCGTTTTGGCACCTATCCGAGGTGGAGCTCTTGAGTTGGCCCAGAAAACCAGGTTTGTGGATCATTTGGTACTTAACAGATATCAATAATACAGTCTGCAAGCTTAAATTTTGTTTACGTAAGGCCCAGGAATTTGGAATTAAAACCAATCTTGGCGAATCGACTTTAGAAATTGGGGCTAGATCAATGTTTTATAGGAATAGCCAAAAACAACAACGGATATCAGGAGCTAAACAATTTCTTGTCCGACCACCAAATAATGAAAAAACAATTGAATCCCAGGCACCTACTTTTAAGATGCTTATATAATATATCCGTTCGAAAAAGTACTATTGAATAAACCAAAATTACTCTTTTGGAACACGAATTTATTGGAATTTCCATTAGAGATCTAAGACGACTTTCCCTTTCCAAAAATTATAGCATACAGGGATAAAATTTAGTTAGTACAACAAACCGGTTAACTTTTAGAAAATAAACGTGATTTTAATTGCTCATCGTTTTATTTACGTGCCATTGACAATAATATTACTACTCAGTTTAAATTCCCCAATTCGGAAAGGAAGCCGATCCGCGAAGAAAAAATGCTTCGATAAAAACGACCTTACAACAGCCTTCTCTGAATATAATTTTATATGGAAAAACACGGAACGGTAATGCCAATCCTGCAACATCTATTGTTGAATTTTTCCAGAAGATTCGAAATACCTCAAAACCTAGTCACTTACCTTGGTGACACCAAAAAAGGACGAGGGCACTTTTGGAAAAATTATTGCCAAGAAGGCTTGCCAGAAAGGTCAAACATACCGAAATAGGCTCCGTAATTCTGGGGGAGCGCCTTACAAAAGAATTGGACTTGATAAAAAAAAATGGGATTTGTTCCTATTTTCTTATCAATTGGGATTTGTTGCCCATGCCAGGGAAAAACAAGGTTTCTTTTATTGTGGGCCGGGGAAGTGTGCCAACAGTATTAAGTGGCCCTACCTACTTCATAATTTACAAGATGTGGACCCCATAGAGCTCGACCTTTACTTTTGAGCGCTTTATTAATCTTTACCGCGTTAACCCTCTCTGATTTTGATATTGATTTTTCTTTGGAAGGACCGCGAAGCCATCACCCAATATATTTTGAAACGTTTTCCCAATGTTTCCCTGCTAGGTACTTATGTTACTTTTCCAGAAAAGGGGTCATACGTGAATTGGGCAAAGGTGTTTGGGGCCTGCCCAAAGAAGAAATAAGATATTTTGTGTGAAGGAAATACACGGTTTCCCAATTGGAAATTAAAGGTTGCTTTATTGGTACTTAAGTATGGAGAATTAATCAAAGGGATGCCATTATTTAAAGTACTCCATGGCCGGTGGTATACTAATTTACCCGAAAAAACCCAATTCATTACTTTCTCTTGCCACCCACCTGCCTCCAAAGGGTTATCCCACTACACAGTTCGACTGCGTTGATTGCGAAAGACGTTGGCTTTTTAAATTTGACATCTGTCCCAACGGGGTTTGGCAAAAAAATCGAAGAAACATTTAGAAATTATTAAGTTATAATCAACCAGGCCAAAATAAGCACCTCTCGACATTCATGATGTTGCCCAATTCAAAAATGACCCTTTCATATAATAATTATTGGCTAAAGAGCGCCAAGTGCATGGGCTGCTTTTATGTAGAATCACCTGCGATGCGTATGTTGCTAAAAAATGGAGGTTGACAATTATTTCGGGATTGGTTGCTTGGCCAGTTTCCAATCATCAGGCCAGGTGTTGGCCAAAAGTGGAAATGATTGCTGGGAATACATACTCGCCATCGGGATCCCGAAACGAGCCTAGGAAAGGGCACATCCCGTAATGTTGATCCCATTATGCCCCGAAACCTACGGGCCGTAATGCAATATCAGGAAGAATGGATTAAGTAGCCCACTATTTCCGCTGATCTTATTTTGGGTTGAAGCAGATGTTCTAAGAAGAGGAATGAGCGGAAATTCCGCTCTAGAGAAGAAGTTCCATAAAGTAAAGGACAAGTTTGTCGGAAAACTGTAGACAAAAAGGGTATGACGATAAAACTATTTGAAATATGGGAGCACAGTTTCGCAAGTTTTGCCGGCTATGCCTTTTGCCAAAGGCCATTCCGCCATCATATGCTGTGAAAGTTATCAAACCTTATTCTAAAAGCTTATTTACCCTTTAGAATATATGGTGGCCGTGCTAAATAATGGAGGAGGATTATAGTGGAGTCTATATCCACAAGCCAGAAGAACTGAGCCAAGATTACATCCCCATAATAAAAGCTTTATGCCAATTGCATTATGGTACCTGATGCGTAACCTCGGATATTAACCTAAGCGGAATTGGCAAGGACGAGTGGTAGTACAATAGTATCCGAAAGAAATGCAAATGGCCTTTTTTATCATTGGCCCAATTTTGGATTAGAGTCTCTATTTCTATATTGATCAATTGAGTATCCTTATACGTATGATGCCTTTAAGGTTTTACCGATATAAACAAACACGAAACTCTTGTGGACAAAGCCCCATTTATTCCTTATCCAAAAACACCCAAAAATTGGACCAACCCAAAAACTGTTTACTTGCCAAACATCAACATTGTTGAGATTCCCTAAATTGTATTCTACGCGATCTCGAAATGGCCTTTACACAATGGGAACTTATGGGGTCACCCTTTGTAGTCCATTTGATATTTTGGCAACTCTACCTACTAACAACCTCGGCAAGAGAGACTTTAGGAAGCTTACCTAGGGAGAAATATTGATCTATACCGGATATCTGGTTGACGGTAAAAAAACACCCGTTACCACAAAGGGACGCGAAATGAAATTTTGCCACATTGGTAAGATCAACATGGGGAAGGTTTTTTGATACGTATACTGTTCCCCCCTGTGGCCGCAAAATATTTCTTCAGAGGAAAAAGCGATCTATCGATTTTATGGAAAAGTGGGAGCGGAATTTGGCTTCTTAAGGTTACTAGGTCATAAAATGCAAAAGCAGGCACTACATTCCGGATCCTAAGGTATGTCCGACATTGAAAACCAGCGTTTTAAAAACTAAATTCAGATAAAGAAATAAAACCTCACAATCTGACCTCCATGTTAAAGTTTAGTAAAAGACGTGATCCCGCTCCACTAACGTTAAAGTTTTTAGATTTAGTTTCAGATCTTAAACGTATTTCTTCCAGATATAACAAATGAGGAAAACAATTACGCTACAAAGTACCTTAAAGATAATTCAAGCGGGGCATTCCGATAAAAACTATTTTCAACTAGATTTCGATGTTTAGTTTAATTATATTTAAACCTGTGATATCAAAAAAAATTGCCAAGCGATTTTGATTTTATTTAAAATCTGCGTCCAACCTATGAGGAAGCCGTATTGAAGGCTATTATTAAAACAGGATATTCCTTTTCTTTGATCCACAGGAACAAGACTATTATTGATTTGCTTTTATTCTGCCTCTATTCGTTCATTTTATTAAAGCTCTATGCCCCATATGAAATAAGTGAATGGGGCCGAAAACTAATTATTGGGAATTTATCCTAATAGGCTTCATGGTACTAATTTTTAGTCAGTTTGTACTGCGCACAATAATTGGACCTAAGATTTTAAAATTTATTAAGTTTTTTACCGGTGGCGGCTTAATGGGAAAATGCTATTGCATGGCCCTTATATTTGAGCTTACCTAATTAGCCCTCCTATTCCGGACTCTTCAAGGAAAGTATTGGAATTTTAATAACGTTTAGACCAAATAGGTTCTTGTGGTGGTAGTTGCCATACCACATTGTTTTTATGGTACCGCCCAGATAAACAAAAAAATTATCCTCCTTTAAAAGAGAAATTCAATTTAATATTAGAAAGCTCTTGGTAAGGAATGGGAACAGCAAATCTGTTGATTCTTAAATGGGGAAAACAATAAAGTTTTATTACTATAAAATAAACCAATTTTAATTATTTAAAATCTGGCAGGAAATTTATGTAGAACTCTTTTACCTCAAAGGAGAAAAAAATTTCAACAAGGGGAACTCATTGAATGAGTTTCAAGGAATTGGAACGGAATTTTATAAAAGACTCCAAGGTAATTCGCATCCCAGGTCCTATTATGGTCAATTACCAGGCACATATCAAACTCTGTAAAGAAAAACAAAAAAGGGGCTTAACACCTTTAAGTATCCAATATTACCCCAGAAGAAAAAATTCCTGTTTCATTTTAGGTTTAACAAGGGACCAGCTTTGAAAAGGTCCTTCCAAACTTAAAAGAAAATGATTCCATAATCCCAAAATAGGAGCTATTTCATCACATCAATTTTCATAGGACATTAATAGCGTAGTTTGAAACACCATCGTTAATTTTGTGCCAAAATTACCACTGTATTTGGTGAACGCGATGAACGGAATATATTATTTAAATGTTAGGCTTATTTAGCTCCAACACCAATCCATCAATCCAATTGTACTTATTGCGTTTAGCACGCTTGGGTTTTAATAGTTAAAAAAAAAAAATTTTATTGGAATAAACAAAAAAGGGATAATTATAAAAACCGAGTGAAAAAAAGTAGGGTCATATTAAGATAAATTATACCTGGTTCAAATTTCTAGGGTTATCTTTTAGCCACTTGTATTTTTTTTCAGCCAAAGACCCACAGCCTACTATTCCTGTTCCACTTCTAAAAAGGCACTTTTGCCCTTCCCGGATTTTTAAGTTTGAATGCCAAAAAATTAATGAAATGTTATAAAGCCAAAGAAATTCTATATAGGTTCAAAAATTATGCCATTTAACCAAACCCCAAAAGCGGGTGTTGGTGGGCTTTAAAAAATCTCCCTACCAGAAGATTCGCGGATTGGTTTTTTCTCCCCCCAAGAAAAATTTGGGGGAACTTGGGGGAAAAAGGGGAAATCTCCGCTCCTTTA
>Ga0163217_1042848_pt1 | contig 11740 bp, 5 predicted proteins | sample SynspAceP_FD_185933 | JGI IMG/M metagenome (GOLD analysis project Ga0163217, IMG submission 185933) | Saline lake microbial communities from Ace Lake in Antarctica - Synechococcus sp. Ace-P (PacBio error correction) | ecosystem: Environmental > Aquatic > Non-marine Saline and Alkaline > Saline ... | reverse complement strand
ATATTCCATTCTATAAATGGCAATGTTCATGTTTAATTTGCTGTCCAGCAAAAGTAATCTTAGTTGCCAAATTTCGTAATTCGTACCTTGTTCTCTTGCGCAATATCTGGGTAATTACCCCATCTGGAGTAAGTGTTTCTTCCAAAGTAGGGTGGAAAAACCTCGACTTATATTGGCGTAAAAGGGAACTTTACTCCGAAAAATTGTAGTTGAGGTTTAAGCTGGGTAAAACAAGGCTTTTAAAATTCCTTTCCGCACTTCCTATTGCTAACCCTTGATTAAATTCATCCCTACAAATCGTAATAAGTTGTTAACGTTCAATCCATTTGGGTGTTAAAGTCCTTAGTAGGGAATAAGTATATTCCCAAAAGCATTGAACTGCCGCCTAAAATTCTTTTTTGGCAACATTTGCATCGCCTGTAGGCTTCCTGCCATTATTTTCTTGATATAGATTTTTCGAATTCGCTCCACTTGGTTATCATCTTTGTATGAATTCTGCACCAAAATTATATCGATCTAGTTTTATTGGGCAATCCATTCACCGGCCAATTCTTGTCCTAAAAGCGTATCCATTGAGTGTATTCATCAAAAATCCAAAGTCTGGGTTCGTGTGGATCCAGATAGAAGAAAATACTACTAGGTTTTTAAGGTTATTCTGAAATGGAGTGGATTTTAAGGTCCCAGCCCTTGCCAGGCTATATTTGTTGCCTCATAACCCTTTGGACGATTTCCATGAAAAGCGGCCTTCGATGGGTTTTCTTAAAATCGGTTTTCCCAAAAGAAAACTAGGGATCTGCGCGTTATAATCTACATGGTTAAAGAGAAGCCCAATATTTGTTTGGCGCTTATTTGGTAATTGGCATCCACGAGAACACCTTCACGTTGAATCTATTTTTTCTCTGTAGCCATCTGTCTCAAATAGCCATAATTGCACATTAGTGCATCTTTAATTCTCCGAAAAAGGCTACAATGGAGGTTATTTCTTTAAAAGGTTGTAGGAACCTATTGGTGAAGTATATTTCTTAATAGTAGCCCATCAGTTGGGTTGCTTGGAATTCAGCAAAAATGGCCCCTTTCCTTAAATTGGTGCCCCAAACATTAGTGGCTTTTGCCCTGGGGAGCACCTCTACCGAGCTCAGATTTTCCAGATCGGAGGATTCTATAGTGGAGAAGCCAGAACCATTTGTAATCGGCAAATATCCATTGTAGTATAGTCCAGTTTATCCGTCCCGAACGAAGGTCTTGCACCAACTCTGCGGATGGATCCTATTGGTGTTTAATGCTCCAGGACAATATATACACGCCAGATACTCGGGATTTATAGCTGAAACCAATCAACGGGACTAAAGTTCTGAATTTACTTGGTGCCAAATTTGGTTGCAATTTACCAATTCCTGAAGAGGATTGCGTAGAGAGTCCAAAGGATTAATTTCATCCAATTTCCGTGGATGCCTGTCTGTTTGTACAGGTACTTGAGCGGAGGTTGTCAGATAAAAAGAAGGGGTAAAATAGTAAAATAAGAGAAATGATTCATTCAAATAAAATAAGCCCAAAACTTAAGTATTATTATTAATTTTTGATTTTTTACTTGAATCTAGAGAATGTCCCTTAACGGCCGTAAAATTCTTAATATATCGATAACCTTTTTGGTACAAAAACATTACTATTTTATAGCCCGATTTTGGTTTGTTTGAAGCTAAATTAAATCTAGGTCCACCTTCTAATGTCATTAAATGTCATTACAAGGGTTGTTGGATGTAAAATATTTAATCGAAAATTGTTCTTATAATGTAAATGGAATTAGGCGGCAGCAGTAAACAAAGTTTTGTGGAGTAGGCTTGAAAGCTGTACGATCCAGATTGTGTGTTTACAGGAGATCAAGGCCAATCGCGATCATTGGACCTCGGCATTTTTTGGACGGCTGGGTTATCACTATCACTATTGGTACAGTGCGCAAAAGGAAAGGGCTATACGCGGTGAGCCATACTAGCTAAGACACGCCAGATCTGTAGGAATTTTGGTACCGAATAGAATATATGGATTTTGAGGGCGAATATTTAGGGCCGATTTTAAGGCGTTTCGTCATGAGCTTTGTACTTGCCATCGGAACCAATATTGCTCGATTGGATCATTAAACTACAGTATATGGCGCCGATTTTTCAAGAATATATAGATAAATTGAAGATAGAAAAACCGAACTCTTGTATATTTGCGGGAATTACAAGATTTGTCATTCGAGGCAATAGATATTTCATGGACCCGGTTAGAAAACAAAAAAATGTTTCTGGGTTTTTACGGCGGAAAGGGCCTTGGATCACAATTTTATGGAAAACGGATTTATTGATATTTATAGGCAATTTTACCAAGAACCCGATAATTTACACTTGGTGTGCATAGGGCAAATTCTAGGGCAAAACAATAAGGGTTTGGCGACTGGATTACGGACTTGTCAGCAGACCCGATTGTTGAGCAGGATTTAAAACGTTTCCGTTATTATATCCAAGGCCGTTCATACGCTGATCATGTTCCTATATGTAGAATTGGAATAGTTTCACATGCCATTTTTAAATTTTAATAGATAATAAAAGTTATTGTACAAAATGAATACACAAAACCTCCCCCATAACAGAGTGAAGTTAGCAAAATACTGCCTAGCACTATGACCTTGGGGAATCAAAATTACGGAGGAGGAGAGGTCACCAACAAATGACTATGCCCTGGAACAGGGGTTAATTTTTTTGATACTGCCGATATTGTACCCATACCGCGGACAAGGAACGCTATTGCCGCAATAACGGCAGAGGATTGGCACTGGTTTAAAAAGAAAAAAAAACCGGATAGTATTATTTTGGCTTCAAAAATCGTACGTAAGGCGGAAATGACAAAGCTTCATTAGAAACAACAGGATAAATCGTGAAACCATAAAATCGGCCGGTGGAGGAAGTCTCACGCAGGTTTGCAAACGCTATCTGGATCTATATCAGTTGCACTGGCCTTGATCGTACTACAATTATTTTGAAAAAGGGGATATAAACATTAGTTTCACTGAACCATGGAAAGACAAATAATCCATCCAAGAATATTGGAAACCTTAAGGAGACTGGTTTCGCGAGGGTAAAATTAGACAATGTGGGTGTTTCCAATGGAAAACTCCATGGGGGGGCCATGAGGTACTTGGAGGGAAAGTAAGGTACATGCTATGTTTGCCCAGAATGATTGACCATACCAAACCCGTATAACCTTTTAAACAACTTTTTGAAGTGTTTGGCCGAAATATCCCATGTGAGATTTAGACTATTAGCCTATTCACCTTTGGTTTGGACTTAAGCGGCAAATATCTTTGGGAGGTAGAAACGGAGAATGGCAGGTATTACCTTTTCCAATTTCATAGAATTAGTAGTGATACAGGCGGTTAAGCAACCAGATATTTGAATTGGCACAGGCGAACGGTTTAGTCATTGACGCAAATGGCACTTGCCGTTTGTAAATTTCAAAGACCATTTTCTAACGTCTAATATACATTGGAGCCACCACATGAATCCAGTTACGGAACATATTGGCAGCATAGATATCCATAAACGAGGAAGTACTTAAGGTATTGAGGCGATACATAGATGGAAAAAATTCCAAAGTCCAGCTCCTTAACATTATGATGACGATTAGTTTTTAAAAAAAGTAGTTTTCGGCACTGGGATTAAATAGTTGTCGTTACTTGTATGTAATGCTCGTTTTGGCAGGGATTTTAATTCAAAAAAAAATTAGGGATCTGTTAGGAGAAAACAGGCACTGGCACTCCTCTATCCTTCCGCCAATTGAATTCGTGATTTGGGTATTTTTTAATGTCATCTTATTTATTTTTGGAGGACTAGATTTACTGAACTAATTTTTCTGCTTCTAGACGCCTGATCTATTCTCTGAACGGGCCTCTTATTTCACCTGCCAGACCTTACTTCGGCAGCAAAACACACGCCTTTTTTTCAATAGAAGTCCCTCGTTGCTAGAGAGTAGTGGCTGCACATTACTGCTAGATCAATTGCCGGATCATCCACGGATATTCCCCCTGTAACTTATTTGAGAAAAACGTCTTTTGCCGCTTATTGTAATCCGGCCTTTTTTCTAACTTGCTAACAGCTATTAAAGCGCTTTTTGCATTATAACCCGTGGGGGGAGCCGTGACGGTGAATCCATAACGGACCTGTAAGCTTACCAAGGCCTGTATTCAATCTTAGAGGGCGCATACCCTTCTACAGGGGGACGCAATGGGACGTTCCGCTTATCCTTCCGTCGTCTTTGGAAATTAAAATTTCGGTGGATTGTTTACTTCGCGCAAACCCATACCCTTGCACTTTTCATAAATGCCCAATTCGGAAAGTAGGAGTCCAAATCTGTTTTTAAAGGCGACCTCAAGATCCGTACAACATAATTCTATCACTTCAAATGCAATCGGTATCTAACATATGCTCCAATATTTTGACGTCGCTATGGTGCCCGTCTTTTGTGATGTGCCCACCATTAGGATAACCGGAGTGTGGTTCTTTGGCAAATTTTATAAGTCAGCAGTGCATCCTTAAATTTGGGAAATGCACCAGCTTGAAGATTAAATATAATCGGTATGAAGGGTTTGTTGGAGTCTATAAACCACGATATCGGCTCCGTGCCTCGATCTGGCGCGAAAATAATTTGTGTTTTGGTCTCGGTCAGTATAAAAAAACAAGTTTCACTATTGGATGTATACGATGCCGCCCGCATTTTAATCTAGTTTTTGGCTTTCTTCCCCTGAACGTATTAAGGTTTTATACGGAGTTTACGCGGCCAATTTGTAACATTAAAGTGCTTCTTTCCACTCCCGGCTTCTCACCTCAAAGCGTTAATGGCCAGAGACCAGCCGCCACCAAGGACTCTGTTAAATTCTAAATCGAAGCTGGTTGAGCCTAATTCCTTGTCGGAGCTATTTCGTTGACTCTTAATGGTGTGGCAAACTTTTTTGTGGAGTTGGAAGAACCTTTTCAGGAAACTTTTTTCCTCTTTTCTGGAATAACTTCTCTACTATGGTATTCCATTCTTACAGGCCACAATTGCCCCACCCACTTGGCATATTGCGTTCCGCAGTTCTGACAAAAAATTTGCCTTTTGTTTTGGCATTGTTTACTATAAGCTTGTGCTAGTAGTAAGAGTTTGAAAAAAAGTGGGATTTGCCGACTTAGAATCAAAATGATGGCTTAACAACATTTTTGGGGGTATACCATAGGGCTATTCATTATTTTTCGCTCTAGGGATTTTTCCAAATTACCTTTACAAAAAAACCAAGATTTTCAGTTTTGTATATAATGGTATTGCACTTTTTTAGTATCCAAAATCAGCTTATATAGGGCACTCAATTTTTTCTAATGCCATCTCTTTTGGTGAGAAAATCTATTTCTTCCCCCATACCAGAAAGCTTTTTCAGAAAAGTTCTGAGCGCTTTTTGGGGTTCGCCCAATTGTCATAATATTCCCCTTCAAAATTAAAACCAACATGTTTTGTACTCTTTTTTACACAGATCGGGACAATGCTTAAGGGATTCAAAATCTTCCTATTTTCCGAGAAGCTGCCGTAAATGGGCCATAAATGTCGTTGAGACTTGTAGTTTTCTAAAGCCAACAAAAGGTTTTTTCTATTTGAAAGATTGCTTGTCAGCCAAATAATCGAATACCAGGTCCCACCGAAAGTTAGGAAATCTTTTCTTTTGTTACTCTTTGGGATTATTGGCTTGAACATTCCAAAAAGTATTGTCAAAGGGCTTCCCTTCCGTTAGGTGGCTTACTGAATTTGGATCTGCATTCTCGTATTTATCAAAGAAATAGTGCAAATTATTCGCTGTCCAATGCTTTTAAATTCTTTATCCGAGGTGTCCAATACCTATTGCTATTTTCACTTTCTTCACCTCCCAAATCCAATTGATAGAAAAATTTTCTTTTTCATGACCGATAACCTAGATGGGCCCCTCTGTTTCCATTTCAGGGCCCAAATAAGGTGGAAATGCTTATATAGGCATTTGAATAGGAATCGTCCTTAAATAGGGTGAAATTCCAAAAATGGCCGGTAATATCGTTACCCCACGACATTTTAAATGGAGCTGCTGCTAAAATTGGGTTCAGAATAGGAAATAAGTTCCATTCTAAAAATTCAAAAAATTAATTTACCTTTTTCTGAGGGTAGGCACTATCGGGCTCAAAACGCCACATCTTGATTTCCTTAAATTATTTTTGGGCTTGATTTTACCGCCAACATAATAGCTTTTTCTGGCATACCGTTGAAATCGCGTATTAAAACTTGGCATTGCCACCACTTGATCAAAAGGTATTCTCATTCGAGCCTTACGATTAACGGATATTTTTATCTGCTGCTGTAGCTCTCAGGGACAGTAGGTATTGCACATCCTACGTTCCTTGTAATTTGAGGATTCATATTTCCGTGTTACTTGAGCGGTTGCTTGCCAAAAGAATATAAACGGGCCAATAAAGTTAAAAAACGTTGCATAGACAGTATACTTGGGCAATAGGAAGACTATTGTTTCGTTCCTAACGGTAAAATCAGAAGATATTGCGCCAAAAAACCATTACCATTAAAGTTTGTGAAAAATTCCACATTATCCTCCAAAGAATCTCCAAGATACCATGCTTATGCCAAAAAGTTGCCAATGCACTGTTACGGGCGCATGGGATAAATGCCCTATTCCCCACTTGGTGGCAGACATTGGCAAGGGCTCGGCAAACAAAGGCGACCAATAACTGGCTAATAACTTAGATCTATGGTTCCCAAACGGTATATTTTATCACCAGAACATGGCAATATAGGTGCGAGCCATATAAATAGGGTATGAAAAACAAAACCCATTTATCTTCTTCTAAAAGATACTAAGGATACCATCCAAAAGGGACCTTTAAAAACAATCCTTCAATTTTATGGCCAATGTGGATTGTGGATTTTTTTACCAGTAAATGATTAAAGGCCATGCCTAAATTGGCAGTACCCAACAAGATGGACAGAAGTCCAAAGATGTAATCCTTTTTGATTCGAGAAACCCTAGGGGATAATTTCAGTTTGTAAAAAACAGGGAATACAACTATAAAATAGCATATCAGGTCGTATAACCCTCTCCCGTACTTAGTCCAAATCCTTTTTCAAAAGGGACTGCGGTCGTTAAGGTGGCCAAGGCAGTTGGCCCTTAGTATTTTCTCCTGGATCTGGGATGCCCAAGTTTGTTAAAATAGCAGTTTAAATAATCAATTATATTGTTGAATAATTTTTGTCTAAGCCTAGCGGTTCTAATTAAATATTCCACTTATGGCTCCTGAAAAAAAAAAAAAAAAAAAAAAAAAAAAAAAAAAAAAAAAAAAAAAAAAAAAAAAAAAAGAAAAAATGGGGGTAAGGATTACTAAAAAAATGGGATATACCACAAATAGATCCGGCTTTTTTATTGTAAGTAATATTCATCCCATCCTCTTAGAGGTGGAATTGTAGGAATACCAACTAAAACACGCCAATAATATAGGAGAAATGTTTTTAAGCGTTTTCTTTATGGAAGACTCAAACTAGGTCAGAGATTGTTGTCTCATTGGGGAAACCAAGGAAGGGTTGAACTTCTTGGCAATTCAATATCCATGGTGGCGTAGGTTTGAATATCAATAACATCGCCACAAGCTACTTTTCGGCGGCAGCCACCATTCAAAAAAAAAAAAAAAAAAAAAAAAAAAAAAAAAAAAAAAAAAAAAAAAAGTGGTTACCTCCACATTCCTCTCGCTCCGGGATAGCATAGGTCTCAAGTTCTTTCTCCATTTCGTTGTGGACAATTTGCACCTTCGCACTCTATAATATTGGCCCGCTCCATCAATCTCATCAATGGTAATACTGCCTCATGGTTGAGGTCAGCACCGTCACTTTTACGCGGTGTTTTTAGATTTTACTACTTCTATTTGCTGGGACAAGTATTAATTTATTTTGCAATTAGATTTTCCATTTTATTATTGGCGGCATTTTGGAATAGAATGTAAAGTAGGCACTATGTATCAATAAAGCCTTACCTCTCCGGCATAAACAGCAATAAGCCCTGAATTTTAAATTTTTGCTTTTCTTATAACCGGCTTCAATTGATTTACATTCGGCAATTTTAATATATTCCAGTTTTAGGTTGGATAGGTCTAAATTCATATTTTCAACATGTCCATTACAAAATTAGCACTTTTCGTGCCAAATTTTTGTTTTGGCGTTTTGAGGGTTTTGTAATATAGGAGGCTTCTTGCCTTAGTTCTTTGGCAATTCGTTCATTTCTGAACTCATAGCCAGCCGTTGGTTTCCCTAACTATAGGGCAAACATTATTTTTTGGGTAAAATTGGTTGATTTTACTAAATTTTTTGATAATCTGCAGTTTGTTTGAAAATCTTTTCTCCCAAATATGCGCGCTTGTTGGTGAGTCAAGCGCAGTAACTTTTCAACAATAGTGCCTACCCGGTCAAAATGCCTTCTCTAAATTCGCCCTCCATAACATTTTCCAATCTTCAAAATCATAGGTTTTGGTGATAATTTACCTCCAGCATACTTTATCTGGGGCAGATGGGCAAGACCTATAAATCTCGTCGGAAAGCTTTTTAAAGGATTTATCCGCCTCCAGGTGTCCGTGGTAGCTTATCAAGTCTCCTTGTTATTAAATTGGGTGGGTTTACAAACATGCTACAATGGTACATCCGTTTTCGCTAATGATTTTTTACCAGGGAAATATGTCCTAATGTAGAGCTCCATGGTTGGACCAAACCGATAGTTTTTAGAATTGGCCGAAGGACGAATAGAAGATCTAAGCTCCTTTTGGTTGTTAATTAACTGCATGTGTTTTACTTAAATTCAGCAAACTACTATAATACTGCGTATCTAAATTGTTATGCATAAATTTCGTATTTTGCACTTTCGCCTTACCTATAAATAAAATATTGTTTATGAAATGGCAAAAAGATATGTTTATGTATCTTCAGGAATTAGTACCCTATCTACCATGAGAACGAATTTTCCTTAATGTCTGATGAAACCCAAGAATGGTTCAACAGTAATGGTGCCAATAAGGTTTTTTATGCCGAGATTTGGAATAGTAAATGAGCGTAGACTCAGTTGCAGCGAGGTTATTTTGATTATCAGGTATGATTGGTAATCACGAATTGGATATGCCGTTGATAATAAAAGTGGCGATCCATTCCTAGAGAACGTATTCAGGTTTATTTTCATTGATAATGACGAATTATTTTAAAAAGGAGGCAATTTTGATGATGAGGACGGAAACCGCTTTTCGGTGGACAATGATGAAAGGGCGATTTTTTTCGCCAAGGGTGTTGTAGAGACAGTTAAGAAGTTAAATTGGTCCCAGATATTATTATGTACATGGTTGGATGGGCGTCTTTGCTCCCCATTTATTTTGAAAAAGTTATATTGGCCGATGAGCCTCGTTTTCTGAAAGCAAATTGTCATGTCCGTCTATGACAAGGCTTCGATGGCGCGTTAGATAAGACCTCCATCAAAAAAGATTGGTTCGACGGTGTTTTGAAGATGTATAGTGGCTTTGGCTGACCCAATTATAATAATTGTTAAAATTAAGCTGTGGATTATGCCGATGCGTTATTTAGCGGCCGAAGATATCCAGCATGATTGGAAGGGACTACATATCCAAGCTCGAATAAAAAAAACCCTGTTTTGCCGTTGTTCCCTTACCAGGAATTTAGGGAGGGCTTACATGAATTTTTATAACACCAAAGTATTGAAAATAATCTAAATGAATATACTGAAACAGATTAAAGATTACCTGCGTTGGCAGGTATATTGCTTGTTGTCTTGGGTCCTGTTGAGGAGGATTTTTATACGATTGGAGTAGTAGGTGTGGTTGTGGTGACCATTACTGCCAATAAGGCGGGTTTATGATGTTTTTTGCGTACAATAAAAAAATAGAGGCCGTTTAGGACAATAAATTACCAGTTTATCCAAATAGGTAATTTAATGACCCGGTTATGGGAAAACAGAAGCAAGTATAACTACTCAAGTGCAAATTGTCGGGCTACTTTCCCAATATTTCGAGGATATTCGGGCCCCAAGTAGAAGAAGCTGCAGATACAGATTCCAGTTACCTCTTACCATTCAAGGAGAAATGAGAACGGTAAACTTGAGGGAATTTGTTTATTTCCGTTTTTTAAAAACCCAAGGGAGATCGCGGATTTGACGGTGTTGCAGATATATTTGATGCGGATCCCGAAGACTGGCCAACAGCGAAGCGATGGGGATAACCCTAAACCGATATATCAGGAGATCCTTACGGTACCGATCCGCTAAACAAGGATTACTGGATGGCGAATGCGATTAAATGATAATTTGGGATGATGGAACGGCAGGTAATAGGATTCCCCGTTAAATATGAATCTGGATAGTCATTTTGATGCGCGGGAAATATTCCGGGAAATCGTTTAATATTAAGGTGGAGAAGTCTAGCTATTCTTAAAGGGATTTCGGATCCAATACCAATTTGCAGGAAAGCACCAGCAATTATTATTCGTCCCAAAGTTCTCTCCTAGCTTTTGTGTCGGAACTATCTGTATTGAAGGCCCAAGTTGTCAATTACGAATGATAGAACAATTGATTTTTCAGATAAGATGACCCCTGAAAACGGAAGATGTGATGAATCCGAGGAGGGCTCCTACTCGAATTGCACCAGGTTAAAGGGTTTCAATTGAAATTCTGCAATCTTTCAACAAAAATATCCTTAATAAGGGAAAGGTTCCTCAGAGTTGTTGAGTCAGGCGAACTTTGTTGAGTTTTTTAGGAGGTATTCTTTATTCCGTTCCAGATGATTGTTTTGGTGTTATTGGATTTGACCGAGGCAATATATTACCATAAAAATTATACGTATGATGCTGTAACCTAGTTCAATGATGCCACAGGTTTTTCAAAGAGGAAAGGGAATCATGTCCTAAACTTTAAATAGGGAGAGATAGGCAATTACTGGGGCAAACCATAGCAGATGCCAGTGGAAATACCTTTTATAAATGAAGGCCTATCACTGTGCCAAATCACAAATGCCTTGGAACAAAATGCGCAAATTGCTGGCAAAAATCTTACCTTAAAAGGGGAGGGCAGGGTAGTTTTGCCCAGATTAAAAAACTTTTTGGAACGACGGCAAAAACGGGTTTATGAAAAACTAAATTAATCAGGATCAGAACGAAATAATTCTTGGATCATTAAAATGAGGCTTTTTTAATTTGAGTAATTTATTGGGATCGCAATTACTATTGGATTGCGGCGCGGAGTATTATTGAAGAACCTTCCAAAATTTGGTATCTGTCAATTTAAAGATTAATTTACCCAAATCAGGGGCCTGTATTTTTACAATTTTTCAATTGTCTAAGGAAAATTCTGAGAGGATTTTTTACGCTTAGGTTAAAAACCAATTACAACCTTTATTGGGTGGTGGAAACGTAAAACCCAAGGTAAAAGCGGGGAAAGGACAGAGTTTATAAAAATAAAGATTTACCCCAAAAAAAACTATATAAATTGATTTCTAATTAGTTAAGGGATTATGCTACCAATGCTACGCTGAAAATTCTGACCAATTGACATCGGGGACATTAGGATTAGCGCCACGAAAAAGCCATGTTGGCGAATAGTAAAGAGGGGGAAAGTATACGTCATGTCTTCTGTTAATCCTTTTTGGACAGTACTTTATCTCTCTTT
>Ga0163217_1080130_pt1 | contig 11741 bp, 7 predicted proteins | sample SynspAceP_FD_185933 | JGI IMG/M metagenome (GOLD analysis project Ga0163217, IMG submission 185933) | Saline lake microbial communities from Ace Lake in Antarctica - Synechococcus sp. Ace-P (PacBio error correction) | ecosystem: Environmental > Aquatic > Non-marine Saline and Alkaline > Saline ... | reverse complement strand
TATTTGGCCAGTATAAAAGCCTATAATCCACTGCGACACCCATAGAAAGGAATTCACGTATAATTAGAGTAACCTTCAAGATCATACCCAACTCAGAAAACTCTTAAAAAAAGGACAAAAAAAAGCCGAACAGCAACTGTTTCGGACCTTAATCTTCTACTCTCCAGAAAATTAAGCGCAATTATATAATGTTTGAGTGGACCGTATTTATCGAGATTATCATAGCGTCTTACTGTTTGCTGAATTAATACGGCTGAGCCTCAATAAGAGCAACCAACTCAGCGGTTAAATCAAACATCGTCGGACTCTTTAATTGCGCCGCCTTGAATCTCGCCCCACGTACCACTATTTGGACGACCAACATTCGGCTGTCCAGAACCTTACTTTGCAAGCCAAGCTGAGTGACCACATAGGAACAAAAGACCGTCTGTACTATCAAATGTGCCAAGCCAATCTGGCAAGTGTTGCCGATTTGTTTGGATTCGTAATACGTTGCCTGTTAAAAACCATCATCATCAAATATACGCCCTGCAGGTTCACCAGCAGAGAACCATCTTGCTCAAAGTTGTCTGTATTATCTATCGCAAATGCGTTTGATCCGAATAAATCTATTGGCGTAACTCCGACCCCGATTTGATGGGTTCCAATCCAGCAATTTTCTAACGCGACAGGTTCCGCAATATCAAAGGAGGGAAGCCCACGATTAGTCCCTTAGATACGCAGCATCAAACGTTACATTTCGTGTTTTCTTTCAAAAAGCGGCGTATCATACCTGCAAAGGGTCGGTATAACTTTTTCCCCGTCATTGTCACACGCATCTCGTAGGTATTATTCTCACCTCTGCTTAATAAAATAATACCCTACCGCTAGTAAAGAAATGTTAGTGATGTACAGCGAAAACCCAATCGCCAGTCTCCCATTCATTGCGAACAATATCATGTTCTGAGACTCATTATATGGACGCGAATAGGCAATTAATCTCTGAGTTGTTTTATGAATAGCGGTGAACGGTTTTTAAGAGGTTATTACACAAGTTAAATATACAGCCACTGACGTGGTGCCAGGTTTGGTGTCGTGTGTATTTATGGTGATGTTGAGAACACATCAAGACTATCTGTTCGCACGTGACCGATCTCGGTGGGAAAATCGATCGGCGAGTTTCACCTTCAGCACCAGGTCTGCCTAATATTATTTTTCTCTATATGCAAATGACCTAATGAACAGAATGAAAAGCTCCTCTTGAATTAGATCACGGTGCTATTACTCAGAGCCAGAGCATTTACGTCAGTGTCTCATGTAAGCCATCTGTGTATATGTAGGTCTGTATTTCTGCTCAATGGTGCTTACTTCACAAATGAAGAGGCAACTAAAAGATCCAATTGACCATGTCGTAACACTTTCACGATAGTTTGCTCAGGAAATTAGTGTGTACGGGAGATGATTAAATGTCCGTTATATAAGTCTCAAAGCGGCGACGCACGAATATATATGAGTCGAGAAGCCTTAGCGTGTACCGTCTGGAAGGTGCTTGGCACAGGTGGGTGTTGCGCCATTGCACTTGGCGGATAATTTGAAGTAGCGCCAGACTAGATGAGCTGGAGTGTTGTGATTCGACTCCGAGACTACTAAGAATGGGGTATCTGAAAGGACCAATACCAGAGACCCAAATTGATTCCTCCAACCAGCATTCAGTATAGAGTTTAATTGTTGTGCAGTTTAGGATCTCTTCCTCTATGTAGCATATTTGACACGCCATTGTGTCATGCAGGGTATCGATACGTTCAGTCGTGCTCGTTCATAACTGCGTGGCATTGGACATCTCACTCCTCGCACTTTTAATGAAGTATACGATTTCTCGGTGCAACTCACTCTTTTAAGTGTGCAGTATGTAGGCAACAAAATAAGTGAAATAGCGTTATTACCCACGACGTACGTTTTCATCGAGTCCGCACGGCTCGCGAGGAACAGCTATAGGGCGCGTTTACGGCGTTGAGATATATCTGCGTATATTGGACGGTGTGGTGGCAGTGCTTTGAATTGTTGTAAAAGTTGTGTTATATATGGTTTAGGAGCAAGTACAGTCCGCAGTGGATGTACTAAGGGCTATCTTATAAAATATCGTTACTTGATACTGGATAGCGAAGATGTGGCACCAGATCTGCACTATTCTCTTCAAGAAGTGTCATAGAGTTTCTTCTAGACAGCGTTCATTGTTGGGCATTTTTCAATACAGGACTGTCCGTCTGTCCTTCAGAGTGCATTCAAAATACACAGGATACCGATGATGAGTGGAAAGACGTGTCATACGTAGAGTTTCTTCTATAATTATCCTTACTCTGAGTACTCGCGAACTCCTTTTGCTTTGCATTTTAAAATCGCTCGCATTGGATACATTGCTAGCACTCAGTTATAGTTCTGGTCAATATAAACTAGTATTCTTGACGATCGATATTATCGAGTGACTTAATTTAGATTATAGCTTATTCTGCCTATCGAGTGTTGTATCAATCATTTTGATAGAGAAAGCTAATATAGCACGCAGAAGGCATCATATTATTGAATATGAGAAGTGATTTTGATGTCCAGTCGTTGTGCGATTAAGTTTAGATGATGTATCTCGGCGGCTTGTGTAGAATGTTGAGACGCGTGTTTGAGGTGCTGGCGTGTTTAACAAGAGTTCTCTGAAGAATGAATTTAAGCATTAAGGAAGCCGGCGTACCTCTTAATCAAGTAAAAGAAAGTTTAGACAAGAAATGTCTAGTCTATCATTTTGAGCCCTGAGCGTCATAACATCGGTCAATAAAAATTCATGATGAGTTGTTTTCGCAAAGACCTTATAGGTAGAAAAATTCAGAGTAGTGCCTGTATTTTTCGGGAAACGACACACTACAAGGGGCTTTAAACTCGATCAAACGCCAGCCATCTGTTGCTGCGTTTATAAATTGAAAGAAAACGGTTGACCGTGGTTACGAGTCTATCTTACAGCGGATTTTAGATGTGAAAAACGGTAAGCTCAAACAGTTTTCCACACTGTCATGATTTAACACGCGACTACCAGTTCGTGAAGATCAAAAATATTATTCCGCGCTACCAGCGATCAACGCGTTATTGAGATTGAATGAGCGGCCATATTTTGAAGCGAATACATCTTTCTCGGTGTATGGGTATAGCTTGAGCATCAAAGGCAAGCCCATAGAATATTTTCGCACTGAACGATGAGTTCAGTTCAACGCGGATACGCAGCATTTTGGAAGCGTAAGCGAAGGGCAGTCTTGTTGCTGAAGCGTTTTATTAGTCAGATATTGTTTGGTTAGAGGCGTCTTATAACCATTTCTACGCTGCGATGGTTCGTCTGTATAAAGTCGTAAAGTTGCGACCACTTATCACCGGGATCAAATCAATCGTGAATGGCGGGTCTGGGCGGGCTGCATATGCCTATTTAGCACCTTTCAACGACGAAGCATATAGTGCGAAAAAGCAGGTTCAGGTGTCAGTTGATCTCACCGTGATGCGCAATATCAGATCATATGGCAGAAGTGCCGAGCATTGCTTGCCCTGGGACAGGCAGTTCATAGCGGATGGATCTTATTCATTGCCAGTATTCTCGAAGCCCATTGCGGAATCAACACCTCCATCTTAACTTGAATTGACTGCGGCTCACATCTGAAGCGGCACTCCACGTGGCCCGCTGTCCGCCCGGCACCAAGTCGAACGAACACTCGTGTGTCACTGAAAGTGATTTCCCTCATTCAAATTTTAGATGAATGTACGCCGAGTGTTTAGCATTACGCGAAGCCCGATGGCTCTCTACGGTCTGGCAGAAGAATGAATGTTTACCAGGTCGGGATAGAACAACATAGATAAAACAAATAAATCTTCGTGCACGAGCGCATTATAAATGCCCGAGTATTCAGTTGTGCTGAGGTAATTAAAGGAATCCACAGTGAAACATAATTCCGCGAGATCAAAAGGCCTCTGCTATTTGATTCGAAGAAGTTCAGGTATCGTAATGTATAGTATATTCTCGTAGACGCTGTCGCCCATCGTATATAAGAGTAGCGCTGTTTGCGCTTGGCGACACTCGACTTACTAATAACGAATAAGGTTAGAGCAGGTTGAGCGATCTTTCTACGTCATGTCGGCCCCGCAGATTGTTCAAGTGTCAGCGGTTGAAGACTATACGTGGTCAAGAGACTTCTGGTACACCACCATAATTTTCGATCTTCTCATCCTTCGCATACGTGTTCGGCCAGTACATTGACTGGATACTTCCTAGGCCCAGTAAACTACTAAGATGATTAGACCAGAAGGTCTTCTGCTAATTTGGTAATTAACAATAGGAAGAGCTCGTTCCGTGCTCAGTTCTTTATGAAGCTGTAATCCACTTTTATAAAATTCCATATCTCATTGATGTCACGGACCAGCTATGATGCCTTGTGACTGACTTGAGCGCTCTCCAAGTTACCATGGTAGTATCTCTGTTGGTATGAGTGGATATATCCGAGCTCGTGTGTGAGCTGGTCCCGTGTATCACTCATACAATGAAACTTAATATTGTGCCTATATATATCAAATGGCTTAAATTTCCGTCAGTCTCCCGAAAGGCTTACAGTCGTTATTGTTGTGAACTTTATAGTAAGTGGTTGGTGGGCCGCCGAGTGAGAACTACATTGTCTACGTCTATCAAGACTCTGGTGTATATGAACATTTAAGAAGCGTCACACTAGTTTGACCATCAACTATATGGATGTGCGTTGCTCATGACCATTTAGACATTCTGTTATTCAGGCATTATCCTTGTATATTAAATACTACCATTCAAAAATATGTATAACATTAAACATGTGCGATTGTTTCTTCAAATGTTCTCTTATTTGCGCTCTCTAGAGACAAATAGATAAGTAGAATGAATGAAATATAAACACGTCACGATTAGTGAGAGATGACGTTATTCCTTGATATTTATAGAAACACAAGTCATACGTACTCAACCAAGAATGAGACACATTAAGATGTGAGAGAGTTATAATATGAAAGATGAATAGAGACGTAATAGAAGAAAATGGCGCAGAGCGGTGCGCAAATCAGCCTACTTTAAGTAGTCACTCTGAGAATCTTCTTACCCTGCCTGAGCTGATCGTATCCACCACGACTCGCAGCCTGTAGAGATAGCCTTTCTGTTCTCGGGTATAGGGCCTGACATTACATCCCTCTAACGAAGAAAACTGCCATTCCAAAAATAATGGGACTTACTGATCGTAACATATTGCGATGTGCACCGTCTCCTCAGCTATTGTAACTGGTTACTGCACTTTGGCTAGAACTGACATGTGATCGTGAGTCACCTCAGAGCGAGGTGCGCGTGATCTATCTGGATCGATAAGCCCTCCCGATCTAACACTACCACTGGTGACCGCATTTATATCTCCATAGCATAGCTCTTATATGTTACTCAGGGCTTTGAGACAAAAAACAAATACTCATCCGTACTTATTCTCTATGTACTAAGAGACAATCACCTCTGTGCGACCACCCTATAATAGTTCTAGGTCTAGCTTTTTGACAGCTATCTCTCAATGTGATATGCGCGAACCAAGTTGTCCGTTGCGCGTCTAGAGATCTGGCACCGCGGTGCGGTCTTCTCTCACTCGCTTAATAGATAAGATGAATCGCTAGCCAAGTCAGAGTTGTAGAGCGCCCTTCGCATCTAGTTCGTCTCGGTCCGAACATTCACCTTTTCGCCTTCCAGAATTATAGTCTTAGCACACCTATGACTGTGTTCATCTATGTGACTCATGCTACCAATGGCCATAGTCGTACGCACTCTTCTCTGACAAGATAGTGAGCTATCGTCTCTGCACGAGTGCATCAGAACCTCGCACATCATGACTCAGAACGAAATAGAGTATGTCAGAGACGTCGCGCACCTGACATATCCTGCACTAATGATACGATCCGAATTGATCTCACTCACGATGGATGGTCAACTCGCGATTTGTTGTTACATGACTACGATCCCAACACATACACAACGCGATCAAATGGACTTCTTCTCGGCACTTCTAGTCTCTGGAGTTCAGCCAAGAACTCTCTGTGGTTAAGGAATGAAGTTCTGAGCGGCCTCTAGTAAAATCCGTACGTTAATGTACAAAGACGGGATTGCATGAGCTTCGCTCTCCTCACAGATTCTCTTATCAGTTCATGCCAGCAAGTGACCGTGATGACACTCGCTTGCTCCTCGCTCCACCTGGCTTCTCAGTCTGTTGCTTGGACGCTCTAACACGTATAGATCGACTCGCCTCATATGTGAGTCTGCTCATTCTGCATGGTAATAGGACGTGAACACTGACGTCTTCAGGCACTCATGTCTCGCCGTCATCGCGGTGATCCAGCAGAGTATGTGCTGACTTGTCGCATATTTAGACAATCGACTAATTATATCAGATGTGTATCAAGCTCACGAACACATCTTATGTGGAGCCATGGAATGGCGGTATGATATCTCGAAGAAGCAATGCCACACGCAAGAATGATGCCTCTAATCACTAATACTCTCAATAAATTAAGACACGCTGCTCGCGTCTATATTAATATTCACACTAGATATCAGAGATGAAACGATCGTTTCAGTGCATCAAGTGCTCAGCGCCGAATAGATCTTATTCTACTCAAATACTATATTGTATGTTGCTCCATAACAGGGATATACGTCGTTCCTGGCGTGATTCGGACCTCTCGCTCGTAGATGAGCACTATGTCTCTGGGTAGACTTGAGTTCCATACCACTCTGATCCGTATGGTGTATTCTCTGCGCGGCTCTAGCCGATCTAAACTACTCGCGGCTCATGTCGCAGTTTTAGTGGATCTCTAATATTCGACTCGCGCTCCAATGGTCAATAAAAGCTCCAGACTGTCATCCGCGAAGAGACATACTCTCGTCTGAAGGAAGTCTGTAAGAGTAAGAACAACTCGCGCTGCTCTCGCAAGTCTACAGCTGATGTACCATATATACTGGCGTAATACTTAATATCTCGGAGCTCTGACGATACTCTCAGGATCATACTCTAACTTGGGTCAATGCGGTTGAATAACACAAATCTGATAGAGTGTGGGTGTCGAACGCCCACGCGAACTGAGACACGCGACCAATATATATCTTTTGAGCTCAACCGGAACGCGGCCGTATCAATAGCCTCCTACGACATCCAGAGTCTATCCGATCTGTGAGAGACTCTGACGCATAGCATTTGTGGCTAAGTTAAAATGACTCTCAAGTATTATTACCTCCCAATATACTCATGACAAAACTCGCAATAGTCAGTTTCGTGAGCCAGCAGTACGCCCTACTCAATCCAAATGGAATTGTGATTCGCGCACAATGATCGTGCTCAACAGTCGAAAAGTGTCAGCAGTCAGTTTCGTTATTTCCATGACTAGAGCTCTCTGCTCGCGCTCACACATATGCCAGCTGAACTGTCTCTCAATATATACAGGTCAAGCTAATGCTCTATTGTAATCTCATCATACACGTATGAGTTTAGACACATAAAATGCTGATATCGGTGGTAGTAGCATAGACGCATGTATTAATGAGACAAGATCATCGTGTATTATGGGTCTTAGAGCAATATGTCTTTGCTCAGGAGAGAAGATCTAATCAGGTTAAATCAATATCTAGCATAACTCACAGTCCTGTGAATCGCAAAAGAAGAGACATAATCGCTATCACTCGAGCGCTCTCCTAGACTCATCCTTAATTCCTCTTTCAATCGAGTCCATCCAACAGGTCAGGCACACATATTATGAGTCGTCGACCAGAACCTGATGAAAACGAAAAGAAGTCGCCAACGATCTAACACAGCGGATGAGACGCTGTCTCAAACAGGTCTTGATCTATGAACTCTTAACAGAAATTCAACGACTATCTCGTATATCTATTTAAGGAGCGTATAATAAGATTATATTCATCTATATTAACTCTCAGGTGATAAGGCCAGTTGGAGACCTTTAATGCTTAGCTTTAGGTATGATTATTAAATAATCTACTCGAAATGCCTCTGACCCGCCAAGAAACAAAATGATAAGCTCCCGTCCAGGCTCTTATATAAGCAAGACTGCGATGTTCTCAAGTTATCCAATGTTTAGATCACTCCGGTGCGTATAACACTATATTAGTAACATTCCTATATATGCAAAAGATTACGTGCGTAATTTTCCTAACATGGCGAATTATTCTTTAAGCGTCTTCACAATGCCATAAGAATCTACACGCGAACTCAAGTTGCTGTACTCTCTTTCCCTAAGATGAGTGCGTGACATTATACATATGACAGCTATCGTATACTTGTAAGTCATACTACCACGACCACGGAGCAGAGTCGCCAGGTCATATCCCGCGCTCTCTTCACCTTAGTCCTTCGAGTGTCAGTCATGGATAACTGAGTAATGTATTCGTTACGATAGCTTGCCCGGGGTCGTCTAACATATTTGTCAACCGGCCTATACAAAAGGACGGATCCTGGTCGAGGTAGATTTTAAACTCTATACACCATTGACCGCCATCACTGTGATAAGCTGAGAGTGTTTCATTGGCCTGTATGCACCTGAGGGCGCCGACGCCATTAATCTTAATGGAGGCTCAGCCGTTCATTATCATTTCACGGCACGGACTCTGTATTTTCAACATTGTGCAATGTGAGCATGTGCCGGATTAACCTAGTCCCTGTGAACTCTCAAAGCGTTTCATTTGGTTTATCCATGGTGACAATTAGACCTTCTCCTTAAGCTAGAGTCTCCTCAAAATCGACTGCTTAATAGCGATGCCATACTATAAGAACAATGACTTGGCTGCCTCGGACCCTGCATTAGAAAAATCTTCTCTCTTCTCAAGAACTTTACCTAGACGTGTCCAACTAGCGTGTGATCTAACCATTAAGTGCTGTTGTTATATTCAACTCAGGTTGAGTAGGTCCTACACGCTTGCTGTGCAGAAAGTGAAATCTTTGGAGGCCGTGGATGGATAGCCATTTACCGAGGCTGGGATATGCCAGTTGAAGTCTGTTACCAAGTGGCATCTCTTGAGCAAATTTTTCACACTCGGTGGGTCCAAGGTAAAACTAGTGATAAATAGGCACTTCAAAGTGATTTGTAGCGCTCAAACATATACATGTAGGATCGCTGGCTGAGCCTGGAATGAAAAAGTGTCCATTGGACGCAGGTTGAAAGCCGGGCGGGGCGGCCAGCAAGCATAGCATACAAAGCCTTATGTCCTGTGTGCGTAAATCCCGAGGACCATAGTATGCATCGTGTGGAACGTCGCCCAAGAACCATCTGCCCATCTTTTGCTTCCACCATGCGGCTATCACTAGATAGAACATTCACTCTCCAAATAGACACGATGTAGGATCGAAGGAGGGACCAATGAAAAATATTCGTAGAATGCGGAGCCTATCATTACGAATAGCTGTCGTCAGCGTATTATCCATGTCCATCTCTGGCATTTCAATCATCAGAATAACCATAGAAAACTCCTTGCGTGAGTCTTTTTCCTTCTGCAAACCATGTTTGGAGGAAGTAAAGCGCTCCGGAGCGACCAGTCACACAATAACTAATGCCAGTGTTTAGTGTGTGTCAGAACCCACAGCCTGTCCACTCACCAACGCTTCAATTTGTTTACGTTCGTCTAAACGGCGCAAGAGTCATATCAGAACGGAAAAAAGAGTATAGTCGCGATCGTTATTTCGCATTTTCTGTTTACGGTCTATGTCTACTATTCTATAAAATCGAACCTTCTCTCCAGAATATAGATTTATTCTGGTATCGATAGGTTAGGAGCAATCCTCAATGACGATAACCAATTCTGCTCATACACTCGGATAATTACTCATCCCCTTAACTTGTCGTCGAGGCCTGACAAAGCAAGACAGGCAAATACATATCATCGGTTCTCCTGAATACTTATACCCTTGAGAGCCGTGTAAGGTGTATTTAACATATGGTGTCCACTGAATATCACTCTCCAGTTTCTTTGTTTACGATATATCGTTCTCTGGACTGCCCTTACGTATACTTCACGAAACACAACTAGAAATTCTCGCCGATTATAATATTCGCGTATTGAAAATGATGAGAACCAAAAAGACAGTTTTGGATAGCTGGAATCAATCTCATTCCCATGGGCTCGCCCGCCAGATATGACCCCAAACCCAAAACTCATAAAAATTAGGATAAATATGTTTGAGACCTCAACCATGAAGCCGAAAGTTATTGTATGCGAGCAAAACATCCGTGAGCCACAGGGGTGTGTGCGAACTAAGATGAAGGGCATATTGTCTAACCTCGGTAGCACTGTGAATGAACACTTCTCACGTTATCTTAATATGATCATTGGCAATGCCCCATAAATTTTGGCTTACCATTCAGGCGAAACACAGCAGCTTCAGTCGATTTCCCCTACAAGCTGCGTACGTTGGTTTAAACAGTATCCAAAAACTTCCAGCCATAAACGCCTTCCAAAATGTGTAAAACATTCTGATTAGCCGACCCGGTAAAGTCACGTCTCAAAGTGTGTTAAGACCTCGAGCATCATTTTATGTCAACTGATATAGGAAGTCGATTTCTCCTTCTACGTACTACCCTATGTACGATAACTATTTCTTGATCCTACTTTATGAACGGGTCAGTGGTAATCAGATCAAAGAATGGAGCGCGAAATCAGCGAATCACCAGTGGCTAACAGCATTGAAGCCTCTATCTTGTTTATTATCATCGAGTAACGAGTTTTTTTACCATTTCTCGTTCATTATATAGCTGAAAGAGTCAAACTAATCAAACAATACTGGCGTCAAACCAAATGTAGAAGTAATTCATCGCTGCAGAGAAATTATATCTACCTGGATTAGGCCTCCTATATATTATTTCTTATTAATATCCTCAAATAGATGTTTGCTCGATTGACAAGCGCCTCAATTATGGTTCTCGGGTTGGGCGACAGTCGAGTCGATTCCAAATCCGCGATCAGAGGACCAGATAACACGGGTGTGGGACCAAACGCACATTAATTAATAGATAGGACCAATTGTCTGTTGCACAAGCCCTACGTGGAAGTCTTTAAGCCTATCGTTGTCCTCATCGGCTTAAAGCTCCATCGTAAATAGGATTACACGCGTGCTCTGGAGAACGCATCAACTCCGAGAAGAACCCTCTAATTCGCGTCTTAAGTGGATTCATGTAGATCTAGAAATCACGAGGTGTGGCGTGGTGTATTAACGTGTGTGTATACGGATTCCTTCTTCTAACATGTTGTGTGGCTTTAGATTTCGGATTGGCGACACTCTCTACTTACAGCCGAATAAAGAAAGTCACTTCTTCCATTCAAGTGGCCATTAGAAGAAGAGGCCATGTTGGGTGGCGCATCTAATTCTCCTTAATGGGCTTCACGCCTGTCGCAAGCAATAATCAGTCACCTTGGTTATAACGGTATCTAACGCCCCACCTCTTGGATTATGCTTCCCGTGACTTAAACAAAAAAGCTCGAATGTAATTACCGATGAGTCTCACGAGTAACAGCTTAATATTAAGTGGCTCTCATCATTCCGGAATATACCGTCAGAATTGGTCATAGTGGCCCTGGTTTTTGTGTTGCTTGAGAAAATGTTTGGTGACATAGTTAGAACACCGCCGACAACAAATACGTGTCCAAAACACAAGTTCTGAAAGAAGTTTATATACGCCGCACAGTA
>Ga0163217_1082486_pt1 | contig 11742 bp, 8 predicted proteins | sample SynspAceP_FD_185933 | JGI IMG/M metagenome (GOLD analysis project Ga0163217, IMG submission 185933) | Saline lake microbial communities from Ace Lake in Antarctica - Synechococcus sp. Ace-P (PacBio error correction) | ecosystem: Environmental > Aquatic > Non-marine Saline and Alkaline > Saline ... | reverse complement strand
GGGCCAATAGATTCGAAGGATTCCATTCTATCGGCACTTCGGCCCCTGCGGTATTGGCCAACCAAAATTTGGTCTGTGTCATTTAAAACAAGATGATTTATTACAATTGTACATAGCGCTATCTTTAGCAGTAATATTGGCCCCTGCGAGCGCATAGTCCAATTAACGCCCGTTCTGTTTCCTCTCGGTCCAGTCCCTACTGTGCCAATTTTTTTGGCAACACTATTTGTCCAATTTAGTGTACCCCGGATTTTCGAATGGGCAGGAGCCGTACCTAATGTTGTAAATGTTGGCGAAAGGGCCATGTTGGCCCTTCTTTATATTTTCAATTGCCTCAAATATTTCCCAACGGACATATAGGACAAACCCCGGTTCATCCAAACCAGCGCAATTAAAATTAAACTCTTGGGCCAGCAACCAGTTTTAATAGAAACCCTTCTTGACTGCGGGACCCAAAGTGGATAGTTTTGGATCCTCAAATGTCTTTAACATATTCGACGCGTTTCAGCAAGGACTTGGCTGTTTCAGGGGAGCCCAAAAGAATTTGCAATTCGCCAGGGAGTGTCTGTAGTTCTTTTGTTTCCTTCTTGCAGACTAATTGAATGATTGGATTTCCATGCAATCCTTTTCCCTTTATAATCTGCGTATATTGCTCTACGTGGCTTAGCAGAATTCCGGTGACGATAAACTACATTTTTAAATAGTTACTTCCTGTCGAATGAGCGCAAATATTCGGTTAGACATAATAGGACAAAAGATAATTTATTTTGGATAGCAAATGTGCAATGGTGGGCTTTTTAGGTTTGGCGGTTTAAATTTTGGGGGGACTATAGGGTGTTTATCCCGCTTTTCTCCATTCAGGAAAAGCCGGGCATTCTTCTCTGGGTAGGAAAACTAACAAAACCATGATTGCCTTTTGGATATAAGTGCATTTCTGAAGGAACCCCATGCCTTATTAATTCTTGGTAGAGCGAATACTATTTTTCCACGGGAACAACCGGTGTCATCACCAGTATGGGTCTCAACCAGTGGGCGGCGTTTGCGTTGACGTGTAATTCTTTTGAAAAAATTTTAAATTTTTCCTCTGTAGCGGATTTCCAAGTAAATTTTCGCGGGAAACTTTGTGGGTCAAAGAGGTCTTTCATTACTAGATTACGGAGATAATTAAATCATAAAACTGGGCCTTAAAACATAATTAACCTCCATATTGGGAAATTTATTAGGGACTTGCTTAAAATGTGTTCCCACAAGTGACGCTAAATGTCACCTGCCGAAAAACCCATTAATCCCTATTTTTCTTCCGCAAATCCAAGTGCCATTCTGCGGCTCGTTGACGCACTATTTTCATGGCCTTGCTGCTGCATCTTGTAATGGCCCAATACTTTTACGATCATAATTGAATCCACTTGGCAAACCGGTTATTTTAAAACAAAAAAGCAGGCAACGCCCCTTTTTCAAAAAAGCTTCCAGGCAATTTGGGATACCTTCCACTAAAAACTTCCATGCCATATCGCACCGGGCAAATAATTACGGCTGTTCCTGTTGCGATTTGCTTCGGGAGATAAAATTTTTAAGCTTGGTCGGGAGACATTTTGGTATCCAAAAAATGCCCGTCCTTTCCAATTCCAATTTCTTGGTACGCACTAGGCTTGTGTATTTGGAATTGTTGATGTATTACCAGGTTCTTAGTTTGTTGAGCATTCTGAATGAAATGGAAACAAATAAAAGTACAAGCGCAAAAGTTGTTTCATGAATTGAATTTAAATTTTCTAGTTTTCTTTTTCAAATCGGTGGACTATGCGTTCTCTTGGCTTCACCACATTAATATAGATTTCCAAATCCTTAGTGAAATCACCTTGAATTGTGATACTTGATAAATTCCTGAAGATATTCCCGAAATAGTTCGGTGGTGTGTTGACCAAAGGGTGCCTCAATATCTGGCACCCGTTCGAAGCGTAAGCACCACAACCTTTTCCACTTTTGGGCTTTGCGGTTAGGGCGGGCAATATTTCACTTTGTTATCCGCTTGGTAGCCCAATGGGGAGGAGATAAGGATGGTCAACTTAAGGGGTTCATTAGGGGCCTACTACAACCGGCTCTTTGCCAGGCGGGTATTCTTTTTTTTTGAAGAATTCAAGGGAGTATTGGCATTTAGACCGTTCCCGGATAAGCAAAGTTTCGTGGTTTGGAATTTTCTAAGGGTCGCATTTATTTTTCAATGTATTCCACTCAGCATGAATTCTGGTCGGCGGAGAGTTTACTTACATTGGCAATGGGTTATGGGTATGATTGGCAACTTCAAACCTTTTGTCCAGCTTTGATCTTGTGCCAATTCATGTATAGGTACTGTCCTTAGAATTAGGGAGGAAAACTCAACAAAAAAAAGTAGCCCAAAACAAATTCTTGTAATAAGTGGCCACTACCAGCTATATGACTTGCTGGAGCATCATTCAAATGTGAGCAGCTACCAGTTTTAATCGGGCTCAATTTTTTGTTCTTAGGATTGGAATAGCTATATTCAAGACTATGAAAGTGTAAAAGCTAAACAATATTTTTTTTTTCATGAAAAAAATTATGGACTGGTTACATATTAGGAAATTTTGTCCAGTGGTCTAATACCTGCTCAATTATACCACACGGCATAGCGCTCCCGTTCTTAACTCTAAGGCAATCCCTCTCTATTTCAAATGCCTCAGTCCTAGTCATTACGGGATCGATATGGTGTACATAAACTGGGCTTAAATACAGCCCGTATTTTTCAACTAATGTTGCGGATGAACAATTTATGCCCTTTTTTATTTCTATATATCCCGATTTATGTTGTTCAAAACGTGTGCCTTGGGTAGTCTTAGAGGGTCATTTCCTACATAAGACATTCCAATACACCATTAAATTGAGGATTGGCAGCTTCTAAACTTTGCATTTTCAGTTAAATACACGTTTTGGATAATTCAATAACATTAAACGCAGTACTTAGTGCTCTTCGGCATGTAGGTCTAAATATTTGGGCTTTAACACTAAGCAAAATCATTATTTATATTTAATGCCAAATCTTTTCAATATTCTATCTATAAAGACCAATTTTTTTCCGAATTTAGAGTGCGATTAATACATACTAGATTAGAAACGGAATAAAAACAATCATTACAATGAAAACAGACCCAAACAAACCACCTACACCATAACACGAAGATCCTTTATAACGTAAAAACAGGAGTTGCTGCTGCCGGGGAATTACCATTTCTCCCAAAGTAACGTAAATTTCCGGAACTGGGACATAAAGCACCAGTGATAAATTTAAATATTGTTTGGAGGTAGGTGTTGGAAGCATGGGGTTTGGTAACTGAAAATTAGAGAGTTGAAAATATAGTAGGCCTTTGTGATGTGGATTGGAAATATGCAAAGGATGTTTTGATTACTTTCCAAAGGGGCGAAAAAATACAAGGGATTTTAGGGTGATGTTCGCATTGAGATGGCGATTGAATTTGATGCATTTTGGTGGCCACTTGCATCATTGACCACGCCATTGTGGCGCTGAAGCCATTGATTCGCGGAAAACATGTCTATGTACAAAGGCCACTTACACACTCAGTTTACGAATGCCAGACTGTTGACGAAAGCTGGCCAAGAAATATGAATGTGGCCACTCAAATGGGCATTCAAGGTGCCTCCGGAGAAGGAGTGGCCAAGACCTAGTGATTAATATGGAGTGGTAAAAAATGCCATTGGTGATATAACCAAAAGTGGAATCCTTTACCATAGACCCATATGGCTCAGGGAGTGAATCCCCATAACACGGGACATGGGATAACCGGATTACTTTGGAATTGGACTTGTTTACGGTCCTGCAGAACTAATACTTATAATCAGGCTGTACCATCAATGGAATTGGAGAGGGTGTGGAATTTGGTACTGGGCTCTGGGATATGGCATGTTCATATTCTTCATCCCGTATTGAAGCTTTTAAAATTAGGATGCCCCACAAAAGTACAAGGAAGCTTCATCCTTACTTTTTAACGGATTCCGCACCCCCACGGCCCAGTCAGTTCAACTCACCTCCCACAACGGGGTAGGTGGGAAGAATAAAAACTGCCGGAGGTGGTAATTTCCATTGGTTTGATGGAGGTATTAAACCAACTTTACCAAAAAACTGGGACCAAGCGGTCAGAACCCAACAAATCGGGTGGAGCGCACCTTTTCTTTTATGGTACCAAAGGAATAATACAATGAGAGTGTTTTGGTGTTTAGAACCCGAAATTTTAGGCAGAGACCTTTCCGAGTAAATTTGAGACGTCCGGAACGTAGGGTAGAGAAGGAAATAAGGCCTCGAATGGAACAGGGAGCACATTGAGATGAGATTGTGGTAAGAAGGGCCTGTAGGAAAAAATGCAGAGAAATCGTAAAACCTTGTACCTGCCGATTTTGCCGAGCGGGTCCTTTTAACGAAATGGATAGTTATGGGCGTTCTGGCAGTTCGCTTACAAGCCTTAATAAAATTTTGGAATGGAGATTGGTGAGAATATGCGCTTCACCAATATTGGAAACGTTGAAACTATTAAGACCGTTATTAGGGATAATTTTGTGATGAGATGGACTGTCTTAAATTCGAAAAAGAATTGGACCCGAACCCTATTCTCTGGTGAGTTTGCTGCCCGAATTGGTTAAGCATACATATAGGGATTGAGTTGGAAATACCCGATTATGCCGATAGAAGTAAATTTATAAAAATATGGAAAAGAGGAACAGCGCCGAAAGCTGGTTCCCTTTTTTTTAAAAGTGAAGCTTACGGGTTGAAAACGCCAAGGTCTGACGACCTAGTGTAAATATTTTTTTACTCGTTTCAATTCCCGTTTTAAACACTGGCCGCTTTTCATGTTCCGAACCAACCAACCATATTCTTTAGCGTCTGTTCGCCCGTTTTATATTAGATTGCGTGCGTTTCTAATCCGTTCAAAGGGACTGTCCAAAAAAACATGGAATTATTAACTTTAGCAGGTGAAAGCAACCATCTTTCTAATTGACGGGACATTAGACTGCCATACCGGCATAGCTGCCATTATTTTTTGGGTTATCTGGGTCAATTATTCTCAAACATATCCTATTTCAAGGCTCTAATATCAATTTTTGGGCTATTCCTTAAAGTTAATTATTTCGTTTTCATTATCATAATTTAGAGATTTACTGGTAAAGGTGCATTTTTAACGACCGCACCAAGAAGGAATGCTTTATTTTTTCGAGTCGCAGATGGATCGGCGTAGAACTTATTTTATAAAATACCCAGATACCTTTCCATTGGTCCACATCTTTCATTTGGTAACGGTTTCTATTGCTTTCGTTTTTATTTTTCACAGGAGGTTTTAAAATTTGGAATACATGTATGCGCCATCGGGCGTTCCTGGTAGTGCTGTTATTGATATTCCGATGATTACGTCCCTACTTGTCACCTTTCCCAGGGAGGCACCAATACCACTTAACTGTTTGGCGTCCATTGTTCTTTTGTAACCGCTTGTGAAAAAAGGGATGCCGCATTATCCCAATTTGGAATAATTTTGTCATAATCAATCCAGCCATTTCTTTGGCATCTGGATTACTTCCTGGTTTTATGTCATTGGAAAACTGTGGTCGCTGTTATGGACACTATCAAATTTTTTCTTTTTGGTTATTGGATTTTACAGACCAAAAAGACATTGTAACAACAAAAAAGGGACAAAGTATTTGTACATAGTTTTTTCAATGAATTATTATTTTTTTTTATGGGCTACATACAACCCCATAAAATTAAAATATATGGGATGATAATAGACTTACTTTAATGGCGTAAAAATTCTCTGGACGGATAAGTTGTTTTTTTTTATGGGATATGGTGTTGAAGGATGTTATTTTTTTGTTGTTATACAGTTCAATTGCTTTTAAGTATTCATTCTCCAATTTCTGTTGGTGCGTGTGATGATCCATTGATTCAGGAATGATTTTCGTCAATCCAGCTTTACTATTCCATCTCTGTTTTTTTAACAAATGATAAATCATTGAAAATAAACGTATTCGTGTTTCAATACTGATAATTTATTCATTATCAAAATCGGATAACTCTGATATAGTGGACATCGGCTCTTCATGAAAGGAAATGAAATTTTCTTGTCGTATTTCGAAATTTTCGCTTTGACATTTCATCCTCTTGCTCTATTTGGGAAGGGATTTCGCTTTATGTTGGGTTCAAATACAGGAATTCCCATTATCAAACCATTCAATATTCTGTTTTAAGAAAATGTCTGTCATAGTCATTATTCGGTTTCTTTGTCACAAGGCTATCTGTCAAACAAAAAAGTGCTATTTCTTGAATTATCAGCATAATCTAAAGCCTTATAATATTTTTTAGCAATTCCCATTTGTCAATTTCCTTTTTCCATAATTTTTTTTACAGAAATTGGAATCCGCTTATTTAATTAGTAATGATTAGAATTACGGTTCCTGTTTCACTCGTTTTTACTTATATCTATGCACCCAATCTTGTATACGTTAGTTTTTCCCGTCGCTCGGCGCGAAGCATCTTGCTCGTGCCTTCCTATTTGTGTTACATTGCCATTTAGGGATGACGACCTAAGTAATTATGCCGGATGGGCGTTTTAAAATTACACTAAGCCAACTACGGTTAGGCTAAAGATTTAGAGAAAAAACAATCGTACTATATTATAAGTGAACCCCATTTACTCGAAACAAGTGACTTTTATGTGGCACGGAGCGCGACCCTCGGCCAGCAGGGGAAACAATTGACGTAGCCTGTATCAGTTAGCAATGAAACAGTGATTAGGTAAACAGTATTCAGATAGTACAGTTGGGCAGTGTCAGGAGCAAAGAGAAAGACAAAAGACAAAAGGACAAAAGATAGTCAAGTTTCTTAGGTTTAGCAGCGCAGGCGCTCTGGATGCTCTCTTATTGCCCAGCGGTCTAATAACTATACATAAAATCTTTACTAGAATGCCCTTGCCCACCATTATTTAACGGCCACTTCCAATTGATTTGCTCCTTTTTCCAATTTTTATAAAACCAATTATTTGGTATCTTTAGAAGGCTGGTGACCATAGGTATATGACAATGACAACGTCGTTATACTTACTATTACTAATTGTACCTTCCCATCCTAAAACACATAGAAATCTATGCCACTATTTATGGACAGACATTATATTGAAGGGGCACTCCTGAAGACGGTTGGCAAAGCGCATCATGAAGATATTGAAAAATTCAATCGAGGCGATCATTGCAAGGCACTGACTCATTGGCATGATGAAGAAAGGGCATGGCTTTTTGTCTTCGTAGAAGCCATCAGCACTGCCGTTCGGCGGGATCATAAGAAGCACACGGTCTATACCAACCAGAATCATTGAAGATTGACGTTCGCAGTAGCCAATTCTGGGCTGGAGTGATCGACCCTTGAAAGGAGGACGGTAAACCATGACGAGAGTTCTTTAGGGCAATTAATGTTTATTGATTATTTGGTGAGTTCCACAGGAATATTACTTCCAAGCCTTGGAGATACAAGCAAACTGGTTCTAGTTCATACCTATAGGAAATGTGGTAGAAGGCCCTTGTAGACCATTGTGGCCGTTAAGCTGGAATAGGGCGCGGAAGAGGATTCCTGGACAAGATTTCAGTCGCTTATACGCATCGGGTCTGTGCGGTGGAAATACAACGCATTATCCCCCAATATAATGAATTCCGACTAAGGATTGGATTTTGCTGCGGCCAGAAATTGTTCGGGGGCGGAGGAGCGGTACAGGATGGTGATGCCCCTTATTTGGACCTCCACAGTTAATTGGTTGCACGAATATCTGTAGCTTCGGAATCGGGTCAGATTATGTTAGCGCGAGGTGGTAAAAGACCTTTGTTATAGGTAAAAGATTGTTTCCGTTTACCTCCCTTCGGGCCCTCAGAGTATAAAAGGCTTTGATCAGGGGGCCGATCGTCTTGGGAACTTATTTGAAATGGCTGAGATTGCTGAGCATCAGTATTCAGTATAGGCAGTAATCGGTAGGTCGTTAAACAGGTCATCAGTATTCAGTGTTCAGTAACATATATTTATTGTTAAAATACCTAGCCTGTACTTTCCACTTTCCCATAAATAATATTTGCTTTATTCAGGCAGGAAAATGAATTCTTCTGGAATAATATTCATAAGAATCAATGAATCAGAATGATTTTTTTAAATTCAAGTATTTTGCACTCATTTGTCCGAATAAAATTATTCCAGAGATAAGTTTAGAATATTGTTTCATTAATTGGTTTTTTACAAAGATTTGCGAATCACCTTTTGGTTGCGTCCTTTGCATGACGCCAACGGTTCAAGTATAAGATAGTAGCGATTTAAAATGCACCTTACTTTTCGATTAAACACAGACCTTATTTATATTTATTTACCTTTTCATTTAGCGATTTACACCGCTATTATTTTTATACATCTTTGTGGGCGGGTTGGGCTTTATTTTAACGTTCTGAAATATTTTTGCAATTGTTTCTTCCAATTTCGGTCAAGTTGTCAAGAGGTCCTATTGAATGATGGGTTTTCAAGTCAATTTGTGAAGTATCTGTTTACTCCTGCTTGCATCGGATAAATAAAATGGTAAAACTCGTGCTTTTAAAATATTTGTTTAAATACGAAGGGTTTTTTGTATATGTTGTGAAATGAAGGGCTTGTTCTTTTCTACTTAAAACCAATTATTAGAATTGTCGTCTTTGTGAAGTTTCTTGCAAAGTATTAAGAAAGTCATTCCAATCATTAAGTTTCAAATCACATTTCGATGTGGATGTTTAGTTGAATTTCTTTATAAACTTTAGCGTTTCTCTGTGTCAAGTAAAAATAGTTTAGCACCTGAATTTCTTTGCTATGTTCCAAACTTTTATTACCAAACGGAAAGCCTATTGGTGCTTTTTTTCAGACATTTTCAGGAACAATGATATATGTCTTTTTTATTGTCCAAAGTTGTGCTGGTTTTATATATCAATGTTGTTGTATTGCTTTATGTCAAAAATGCCCTTCGGTCAGTTCCCTAAAAAGAGTTCGGGCAAATTCCTTTGTTAATATGCAAATCCTAATATTAATCTGTACTTTATGTTCCTTGGACACTTGAAATTCAAGTTAACATATTTAGGTCGTACGAAGTAACTTTCGTGTATTAAATTAATTCTGTTGCCGAAGCGGGTTACCAGCCGCTTTATTTTAAAATTTTCTTGCTCGTTTTTCAGCAGAACGTCTACCGTGCTTGTTTACTTCAATACTTAAAGCATACAAGCCTTTTTATTTTGTTTTTGATTTAATTGTTCCACCCAAATTTATAAGTCGTCTGTTGTATTTCAATGATTACTTAATTGGAATTAAGATTTTTTCTTGATTTTCCTCGTATTGGTCGCATTCTCTGTACTTTCTAATACGTGCTATATTTTTTAGCACCTTTTTTGAGCAACAAACGAAGCAATGTACAAGTAAAATAGTATCATTAAGATTGTTCGTTTAAAAATGCTTATCATTTGAGCAATCGGATTAGGTTGTTCTGTTTCTGTTTCTCCATAATTATTTGCTTGTACCAATTAAAACGGGCTGCCAATGTTGCAGCCTGCTTGGGCATTACTTAACAAATATCAATCTTCGTTCGTTCAATAGAAAATTTATAGGGTTTTTTGGGTATTCCAAGCTGCAAGGGGAATTTAGATGTTCGTTGGCTACAACAATCATTACCGTTGCACCTTTAAAGTTTCAAAATCTTTAAAAAAAGGCACGAATAAGTCAATTAACTTTCTACTCGAAAGGAGGAAAGGGAATAAAGATGGGTTCCAAACAGAATCACAATTCGATTCATCAGGTGATGTGTGTGGAATTAAATCACTTTAGTGCTAACCTGACAAGAATGCACCGATAATTCTTCAATACCAGCCATGTTCAGCAAGAATGCACCCTAGATATTTACCATTACTAAAAACAAAATATATTGAGAACATTATCGTCAAACCTTTTGGAAAACCAAACGACCAATGACTGGGAATATTGGCATACAATTATCCAAAAAGGAAATAGAAAAAGGGACAATCGCACCAAAATTCAGTGTTTACTTCCCCGTTGTTTCATTCCCACAATTTACGCAAGAATAACAGGCTAAAGTATCTGTTATCATTGTACCTCCAACCGTGATGTTCACAAGCTCTCGTTCTTTTAGCGACTCCCATTTTTACTAATTAATGGATAAGCAATCAATGTATTGAGAAGCAACAATACTTGCTAATAAAATAGACTTGTGTGATAAAGACAAATTCTAAAACATAAATTCCAAGCTAATATTCCAAAGTCATTTGGAATTGCTGAAGATGTTATAATCCAAAAAACTAAACTTTTTACTGTTTTCTTTAAAAGTTCGGGCTAAATCTAATTTCCAAACCTGCAAGAAAAAACATGATATATAAAAAGAACGGCCGTTCCGAAAGGATTTATGCTTACTATCCTTTCATTAGATTAATTTCCATTAGGTCCGATGCCCGCACCTTGCTATAATTAGGTCCAAGTAAATGGGGGGATAAAAAAAAAAAAAAATTTTTATTTTGTTTAGAATGATGGATTGGCCAACAGAATAATTACCAATATCAATAGAAAAATTTCAGTATTAGATTTGTTCAAAGGTTAAGGTATGTCTAAATAAGTCTCAGTAATATCATTTTTATAACCATTCTATCTAACAATTTAATGCTTTTTTGTGGCACATCTGCGCAATTGAAATTATTTAAAAGCCATTGTTTGTCGCGCGGTTTTTTATATTCTAGTTTATATTTCTTTTTTTCAAGCACATTACCCCCTATTCATATTACCCTAAATTAATTACTGAATCCTTCGTGATTGTTGAAATCCCTTTTCACTTTGCCAGTGTGTCAAACTCGCTTTACATTAATTCGTCAATACGAGTACTTAGGAAAAAGTAGGAGTCAGTATCCTGCTTGCTAAGGCTACTTTATATTGAAATTTTCCAATCTGGGCTGCCCCTCCATTCGGCAAACTGTGTAAAAAACCAATAGGCTGGTCATTTTCGTCATATTGTCACATTTTCTCAAAATTCGGGAAAACGATTTCCAGCTTGCTCCGTCAATTAATGGTGATTATTTTTTTTGCTCATCGAGATTTTTTTGGAATGGAGTAAGAACTAGGTAGTTAGGTCGTATCAGCAATGTATTCGGGCCTCAAGCGGTACATTATAATTTATTTTTTCTACCTGGGTTTTATTGGGCTCAGAGCCTTTAAACTTGATTCTCCCATCGTTTACCATTTATGGATATTTCAAAGATTCTTTTAGTTTCCAGGAAAAAAAATTTAAAATCCGGTAGAGGGTCGATTAAAAAGGCCAGATTTCGATTTATATTTTGGAGGGGTCCTTTTTCTTTGGGATTGAACAAACGACTGATGAACAAATAAAATTATTGGAGTAATCTTACTAGTATTCCTGTTCAATGGTTAATCAAAATGATTTCACAAACGATTTAGGATTTAAGCTTAGTGCGGGGAAAGGAAACTTTTCGTTTTCGTCTTTGCCAAGCTTCTTGGGCAATGTCCGCGCACGAAGCTAAGCTTTATTTGCCCGCCCGGAAAGTGCCTTTTTTGTACGAACGGGTTTGATTTTTCTTTTTTCTGTCCAAAGCCTAATTGATATTTTCACTTAACACGTAATTTTTCAATTTAGCGACCCCATAAATATGACATTCTCTCTGGGG
>Ga0163217_1072661_pt1 | contig 11742 bp, 8 predicted proteins | sample SynspAceP_FD_185933 | JGI IMG/M metagenome (GOLD analysis project Ga0163217, IMG submission 185933) | Saline lake microbial communities from Ace Lake in Antarctica - Synechococcus sp. Ace-P (PacBio error correction) | ecosystem: Environmental > Aquatic > Non-marine Saline and Alkaline > Saline ... | reverse complement strand
GTGTTGCGTATTGCCGTTCTCGTTTGTCTCGCTTCCTAATGGGAACTGTAGTATTTTTAAATGTTGAAGTACTTTGGGTCGGCAGTCGTTTCTATTTCACGATTGATTTGCCGTTGCTGGAAGCCTCCCAGTAGAAGAAAGCCTATCTGAATGTTAACAAGCACGAAAACCATCCTTATCTTATTGTTAGACAATTAATCTGCTTCGCAGGCTATCATTGACGCGAATGGCAATTAATTTGGTGGTTTTATAAAAGGCTGAGACGGTAAAGAGGTTAATTACACAAGTTAACAAAGCCGCAAGAAGATGGTGGCCTGTTTGATGTTGTCTTATTGGTATTAAACATCCAGATTTTGTCGGACGTACAGGCATGGGAGAATATATGGTGCGCCGAGCATCTTAGCACACCAATTCCAACACGCAGTCTTCCTCAAATTATTTTATTGGGCCAATGCAACGCCCTAATGAAAAAAACTGGAAAGCGTTTTGCGAATAGGTGCAACGGGCTTATTTTATTTGTAAGACCACTCGACATTTAAAGTGCGTTGATAATCTGTCATTGCATGTGTTCTTGAGGTCTTTGACGTCATTAATGGAGGAATTGGACTCTCACACATTAATGAACTTTGGTGATGGATCTTCGGAAGCTGCATGAGAATGATCGAATTGAAACGAAGCTTTGGCGGTCATCGGGAATGAGTTGATTACTAGTAGAGGATCAACGCGACGCTTGTTAACATCGCTCAAGTCGCTTAGTACAGATTATTTAGTCGCAGAGGCGCTATCGTATAACCGTGTGGAAGATTGCTGGGTGTTGGAAGGTGGGCCATTGACCATGATTAACGCTTGAAAGGCGCCCTTTCGACTAGGTGTGATGGTTATGCAGATGCCAAGGAATTAGATGGGTTTTTCGGAAGAGGCAAAACCAAAATCAAATTACTCGCAACGATAAAAACCGAAAATAATTTAGACATGAGGGCAATTTTTCACCTTTTTGTCCTGGACATTGTTTGCTATGGACAGCTAGATGTGGGGTCAGAGAGTATGAGTCCGTCAGGGACGTTGTACTTTTAAAAAATGCACGGATTATGGCGCGGCGCATGATATTATCCACGTTGGCAAGCCTTTAGATATGACCGAATTTTGTTTATAGTCTCTATCGTATTTTTTGCTCAAGATATTATGTAGGCGCAAAAAGCGGACCGGTAAGACGTTTACCTCTGGTCGCGCCGCTCACCGCTGTAGAAAGCTCATAGGCGTTAAGACGACGCCAATTTCCGTACGAAACGTGAAGTGACTAATCAGTCTCATATTGGTAGTACGGGTTTCAATGGGTGAGGGCCAGTGTTGAGCTCTTTAAAATAGTAAGTTGCTGTTTGAAATGGTTTTGATAGCCAGGCAGTTCACCCAGAAGTGTGGGTTGGAAAATTTACCTAAGAAAAAGATCATATTACTTGATAAAAAATATCTAATGAGAACAGAGCGAATGTTCCAAATTTAAGGCAGCGAAGAATAGGGCGACTTCATACTTTTTAAAAAAGGTGCGTCTTTTGGACGATGGGCTGCGTAGTGATTTTTTACTCAATGCGCAGCTTATCCGGGTTGCTTCAAGGTTATCTAAAACGGACCTCTAGGAGGATTAAAAAGATAAGCGGGTGGGAATGGATCGTACGCGAACAAGCGCTGAAACATTCACCAGCTCTTCATTACGCGTGCCTGAATCATTAAACTTCAGATTTCATAGCGGTATGTAATTGGCTACTATTATTGCTGAAATTAATGATTTGACGTGAGATTATCCCCGATAATTTAGCTAAGCCTCTTTGCTAATGATTTGATCATAAAGTGATTCTAGGAAAAATGTGCTAGGATGGAATTATGGCGGAAGGGACATATTTTATTTGAGTTGTGTTGTTTGACCTCGTTTCCCGTTGAGTGCCTAGTGAATAATTATGGTATATAGATCCAGCTGATGTGGATAGGGCGCAAGGCGATGGAGACCAAGAGTGGGATTGGTTTTAACACAAGGTTTGAAGAAGGATTTCTTAAGCATTAAAGGAAGAGGATTTACTCTCTTAATCTAGTAAAAGTAGGTATGACCATAAGAATCGTTAGTCGTCCATTTTGAGCTCTTCTTGAGGCGGGGCCTATACAGTGCGGGAAAGCATCCCGCTGATAACAAAGTTTACAGGGGTCAGATAAAAGAGCAATTTTCTGGGCTGATGAGTGGCTTTCTTTTTCGAAAGAGGGCCCATTTTTAGGTATAGATAGAAAGTATCAGATCGTTTGTCGCCGCCTGTTATTTTCGGGGGAAAACGACTAACACTACTAATGGCGGCTTTCCTAAAAACTCGAGAACTTTCGACAAAACGCACCCAGCATATGTTAGAAAGTTGTATATCGGTTAATTAATGCGCCAATCTTGGTTCAAGGGCACAAAAGTTGTAACCGAACGTATAATTGAATAAAGATAATATACCTTTTCCCGGTAGGTAAATGGGTGCCAATGTAGAAGCGGTTATGAGGTGTTTTTATCACAGAGGTTTATCTACAAGCCGGCATCTGAGTAAGTTTATATAATGGTAGTGATTGTTCTTGGAAGTAGCACAACAGGGTAAATTTAAAAGTCTTAACGGCCTTCAAAAACAGTTTCCTTAACTCGTAATGATTACACGGGACTAACCCAGATACCCACGGCTACTTCCGTGAAGACAAAATATTATTTACCGGCGTCAATGAGTAAAGGCGAGTTCACCAGTGCGGAACCCCTTATAAACGTTTATACTGAGGTTTATAATGAAAAGCCGGCCCATATTTTTTTTGAAAAAGTGCGATTTTATATGATATTTTCCGCTTATTCACTATTATGAATAGATGTGTGGGTATGGCGGTAGAAGCCGTTGGTGGCGCCAATATATCGCAAAACAAGCACCATAGAATATTTATGCAACTGAAGCATGAGGGTGCCGGTTCTCACTAGCGGAACTTAGGCCTTTAAAGTCAATTGCGCAAAGCGTTATATGGTCCGAGGGCCGAGCTGTTGGTTTGGCTTAGTGAGATTTCGCCGTTATTTAAGCGATGCAAAGTTGCAAATAGTTGCGCGGGTGTTATGTGTGTTGTCTTATAGTGCGGGAAGAGATGATCTGAAATAATAAACAGCCAGAATTATTGTCGTGCGAACGTTGCATTGGTCGTTATCCCTGTTATAAAAGTTCGTTTAAAAGTGTTTTTGGCGACTTCATTTTCGATTCACGTAGATTCAAAATCAATTCGATGAATTGGACCGGTATGATGTGACCTAGAAGGGCGAGCTGATATTGCTATTTTTCAGCACCAATTACGCGCGATCAAGAACAGTAATTTAGGGAGCCAGTACCCAAAATATAAAGCCAGTCGACTCAGGGACTGTCCGTAGGTGGATACGTTATCGCGTCTCATCTCATAGGTGATAGCTGAATTATTCCAAGTACAAATGGCAGAGCTGCCAGATTTAGGCATTTTTCGTTATAGCTAAATTGATGATAAGGTCATGTGCTTCAGCTATGTGGTGGTATTTCAAAGTTCGAGGGCATTTGCGAATCCAAGGACTAACCTACTTGCATGAAGTGCGGCCAGTTGAGGCGGAAGAAGGCACCAAGACGGGGAGCGAGAAACAATGGTTCGAGGTTTTGCCGTGTCACTCATGTAGTGCAAGACAGTTAGCATGCGCGAACCGCAGCGCGGCGGGAAGGAACGATTGATGGTGTAGCGGTCAGTTCGAAAAGAACCTTAATCACTGTGCTGAAAAACAGCAAGCGGTATTCGTATTGATGAAATAAAGCGCAAATAAAGGCCACACCTTGAAGAAGCGAAAAGGGCCTTGCTTTGTCGCGATGAAGCGGGTAAAGTAATTATTTTGTGAATTTTCTCAGACGAAGCTGCTCAAGAGTGGTTGATTGACGCTTGGGAACTAGTTCTGATTATAAATTCATGTTACGAAATTTAAGCGTTAGACAGCATTGGCTGACTTATCTTTGTTCGTCCGGCCAAATGTCCGTGTTGTTTAACGTTGAGATAAACGAGGTCTTAATGTTTCCTAAGTACCCTACGTTAAATTCATTTTCACACCTTTAAAACATGTCGCGTCACTACTTATAGCTCATGTAATATAACTCGCGACGCATCTTAATGTCTTAATGCTCTTCTAACGCGTATTTGGTGTAATAGCGCAAAAGCAGGCCGATACGATTTTTAGCTGAGTCGGTTCTCGTTACTCATCCGTTTCTCTCTTAAATTATGTCGACATGCATCCGAAAACTCATGCATGAGCGTCCATTCGTAGAGCTTCGGAGTACTGCCTCTAACGCGTTTGTGATTAAATCCGGGAGTGTGCGTTCCACCATGGCAGATAATGGCAAAGTGAACCAGGTACTGATATCCCAAGATTCACACGAAAAATACATTCGAGAAAAACTGTACTTGCGAAGAAATTCATTTCGGGCTGCGTCTCGCAAGCGATAGCCCATTATTCAGCGTATTAAGTATTACAGTCCCACTGTTGGATAAATCCTTTTTTATTTGTTCGTCAGCCAATTGTAGGTCCTATTTTATCTGCCATTTAATAATCATTATTGTTAATTATAAATGTTCTTTTGGCATTTCCAACTGCTGTAACAGAATACTGTTCTGAGCTCGTATAGACAAAAAAAATACGATATAAATGAAATAACCCCCGCTTTAACGCACAACCAGCATATTGTGTATTATGATATTCTTTTTTACTATGCCAACTAAGCGGACTATAGTTGGACCGAAACTACGGGAACGCTAAGGTAGGTAATGCTTGTGGAAGAGTAGTCATAATGCGACTCTTCATACAAATAATTTTATTTAGAGAATGAAAAACCACCCGCGCTGTAAAACAATCTTTTAGGCTTTTAAAGGCTCATTCAAAGGATTTAACTTGAATAAAAAGCGCTTCTTTCCCACCGGGGTGTGACTGAGCCCGACCTCCGACCGACGTGATCAACGCCAATATTGTCCCCAAACACAAAAATGACGCGACATCTGCCGTTGAGATGCCAGAGGTCCGATGGCGCATAACATCATCGTGAGTAAAGTAAATCGGAATTGTTGCGTGAGCAAAATCATTCGCTACAGCTGTCTTAGAAAAGACCCCATCACCAAAGGTGTTCTAAGTAGCGGTACTAGACACCAGAAATAGTGGTAGTCGACAGACCTGAATTCTGAATGAGGCTCGACCCTAGATCAGGAACCTGAAAGCGCGCGTATATATTAGAAAAATTCCCGCACACATAAAGCAACGATGAATAAATAAGATCATCGCTAGCAGAACTGTCTGTTGCGCATTCAGACTAAACCAACTGGCCAATAAGAGCGCAGTAGTTTATCCATATTGTAGTCCGACTAGTGTAGTGGCTGTTCAAAATAACACCGACAGACGCGGCTTCTGTTGGGTGAAAATCCCCATGTAAAATGACCTGTAACCCAATACCGATCTAAATAGAGATTTAATCGTTACCGTAATATGCCAACGTCTTTCTCAATTTCTTTTTGTGCCTCAGCGCGTATGTTTTTTCACCCACGTGGTCCCTCCGCATCTTGTTGGTATTTCTTACGTAACATTGTCGTAACCAATTGAGATAGCGAAAGAATGTATAACGCACTCCGCAGCAGAAGAAAGCTAGGAATAATAAAGGCCCGCCTAAATGGAATCTTGACAATCATTTTGTTCCGGAGTAACCGCAAAAAATGATTAGCACCATAGAAGGTGGAATCAAACCCAATGTGCACCAGCGGTAACGCGGCCGCTGCCAAACTACCAGGGAATAATAAAGCGCTTCATGGGCAGGTAACGCGACTTTCCCCTTGTGGACCGGTTTGCCAAGGATGACCACCAAATCGCCCGAGCCGCACAACCGCTTACGCCGCCATTAGGCAATACCGCCGCGCTGACGTCCAATCCACGTATTGCAGTTTTAAATAACCGGCCGTTAATCCAGAACGGTGCAGCTCGCCCATAATAGAAACAATGGCACTACGACAAGTTCAATAAGTGGAAAAAATTTAGAGACGGGCGCGGTCCTAAATACTCTAATAACGCTGGAACGCCCGCCAATCATGGAATAAGCCCCACCGTCCCAAACACCACATGGCCAAACGCGATCGGATACGAATGCTCATTAAAACAAGCAACACAGCCATATTAAAAAATGCCAGCTTTTCATATTACTCATTCGCACCCTTCCTAGAAACAACCGGGGGGGGGGCCAAAACCAGGTTTATTGTAAAGGCCACAGAGTCCACACAGATGTCAATGGAACAGTGACGCGACAATGAATGAATCCACGCTATCGAGAGACGTTTCAAGACAGACCATTCTGGTTCAAGATAAGTCTTTCGCCTCACAACCCACTGAGGATTGCATTTTGATAGGCCCAAAGGACAAATGGCGGTCAACATTTAAAGACGATCTGTCCGCTCGTCATCATCCAATGTTCGTAATTGTGATTTTGTTTAACAACTGCGCTATGTAAGAGGGCGACGCAAATCACAAGTATAGAGGGCGCGGCTGAACCATTAAGCACATAACAAAACGGGGAACCAAAACAGTAGAAGACCATAGCCGGCATGGCCAGAGCGCATTCAGTGATTTCATAAATCTCTTTCAATCGAATTGTCAACGGTGGTTTCGATTACCCCCTATTATGCTCGCAACAGTGACGGCGGCTTATGCCTCTACGCCGCCATTACACAGAGAGACACGCCTGTGAGTGCAAAACTATATTGCATGACAGCGACGCCAGAAAGGATCGCTGGATATTATTGCATGGAGATACAATACTTAGTCAGATTTTAACATCTGAATCCACAACGTGGCTTACAGAAACTTTCGTATTTTTTGATAATGTGCTTTAGGTTGTATGCCTCTAAGATCAGCGGCTGTATCGTCGGAGCTCGTTCATCGTGTGTCATGGTATTCAATCCCATTTGGCTATGGTAATAGCAGCCCGCCATGTTTTTTTCCTTCAAGGGAAGCGTGTTTTCTGCAGCCGTTCGAGATATAATCAAAAGCGTATGATGTTGCTTGATCCACCGCGTATTTTATCGCGCTCTCTAAACCACTTGCGTAGTATCAAAACAAATACCCTCCGAGTGTGCCCCTCTAAACGCGAAATACGGATTGGTTATGCACATCACTTTTGTCGCTAGATCGCTGCAGGCATGCTTGTCTTAGACTTTGTTGTGTTCATATTTGAGAAACGAAGGCTTGGGTATAGCAGCTCGCTTTTTAACATCGCAGGGTGATGTCTTTGACTCCCAACTTTCGCGAGTTCTATATTCTTTCTAAGTGATTAGCCACATGTCGAGAAGGCATACCGCTACATCGAGATGAACGCCCCTATCCGATAACAGCACTTGGCAATTTTCTGTAAACAGTGCAAAAAGACGGGGTATTAGCGCCCACACTTTTAAGGCCTTTCTACATCTAGACTTTTGTTGAGAAGGGGCCGCGAACCCTTTATGACCTTTTCGCGAGATCCTGTCCTAGCGATTTAAATGCTCTTGTCCGTGAGTGAAAAGAAACTGTGGCAGCTCGCTCTAGAAAGACGCGCTAATGCGAGAAGATGGACTAGCTGGACATCTTACAATTTTCATCTCTTGGCTTTGCGAGAGTGTCGTATAATCCTTGTAGCGCTCTCATTACGGTTCGTTTTTGCTGAGCGGTCTCTGGGAAATATGAAAGTGCGTATTCTATAGTAATCATTTTTTATGAGGATAAAACACCACAGTGTGCAGTGTACCGGAGTCAACATGTTCCTAAGAACAATCCTCATATGGACCTATCGATTGAGGTCAAATAGTAACCTGAGGCGGTGGTTTCTGCCTCATTGCATCTAATGGGCGGAGGTATAAGTGTCTATTTGATCCGGACTGTCGATTATCTGGTATTTCGACCACTTATCTGCACCAAGGAGCAAAGAAATGGAATGTCCAGTGTGAATCGACATAGGCGGAAGCATTTGATGCAGGTTTTAGGGTTAATTCAGGTTTCCGCTGCGATGCGTCTTGATAGACAGCATAGAGCCAGCGACAAGGGTAGGCCTCTGTTAGTCTCTTCATTTTAATTCACCTTAATTGTTTTTGGTTATTTAAGTGTTTTACTGCTCGAAAACGACTAATTCACCAAGTATAATGCCTAATTTTATTATATAGGCTAAAGGACTGAGAATAACTCAACTAGTAGTTTTTCTATTCCGAGCAACTGATACTCGTAAAAATCGTTGTTCCTGTTTGCGACATATTTTGTGCTTTCAACAATCTTCATTTATAAATATTTTTGGCTCCTTCACTATCAAAAAAAGGCAAGCCTTTTGGATAGATGTTGTATAATTGATATAGGTGTTGGACACCTTTGTCTCATACAAGACTATTGATAATCCTTCTACTTTCTTAACCCGGACCCAAAAGAACAAGGACCGCAATCAAAAATAGTTACAATTGTTAGCGGCGCTAAATATGAGCCTAAGGTTTATTATCTCCTGGAGTCGCAGCGGAGTCTTAAAAAGATGGGCGACTTTCTGCTCTCGCCCCATGGTCAACATGTTTTGGGGTACTGTCTTTTTTGACAGAAGCCCGTGCCAAAGCGTAGTCTGTACGCAATGCATTTTAATCAGCCCAGTTTGTTCATCACGTCATATCGTGTTAAACCGCTTGATCCATGATGTGCCCTGGTTGCTGGTGACTCTCGGTTAAAGACGGGCCCTTAGTGGGCGGTTTTCGTTTATCCCCCTCTCCCCAAAAAAAAATCAATATGGGCGGGGGCGGGGTGGGTCTTCCCGGTGGCACCTCTTTTAATTATCTCGTAAAGGCGTTTTTCTCATTTCTGCTGGATACCAGCGTGACATAAGCTAACTAAATGGCGCATCGTATCTCATTACGGACGATGGTATTGAAAGCTGATTTACTTACTCCAAGGTGTGTGAGACCACGCTCTCATCCATTTGGTGCGTCAGATACGGTGGAGTTAACAAACCGAGGTGTGTATACAAGTTGACTCAGGCTGGAAAATTAATTATTTACCCTGTCGTACCCTATGTTATTCTCTCTGTAAGCGGCATTTAAAGGTAACGTCGTGTTGGCGACGGGAAAGACCTTGTTAGCGTTATCGAAATTGAACAAGAGTATGTGAAGTTTATCATTTTAGTAAAAATTCCCTCCTCAAGTTGTGGTGAAGTCTGCTACCCACCGACCGTATGAGACTCGTCTCTTAAATATTATCGGTTAGCAAGAAGGCCATGTGTGCTGAAATTCTTGCCTACTGGCTCAAGGCTCGCATAAAGCAAACAGCGGTGGCTATCTTGTTATCGCTCACTAGTACTATCATGATACCATTGCCGAGCGTCTCATTCTTCCATCCGAAAGAAGTTCAGATTGTCCTACCTCGGATTTTGGTGGACTTAGCATCTAACCGGAGGTCACGGTCTGAATCTCACAGAGAGAACACAATTATAGGTACTGTTTTATAACCCCGAGGCCTTGGCTGTATCCAGGATGCTGGCGCGTACCATTTTAAATGCTCGTTTAGCCTTTGCGCAAGTGGCCAATTTGCGCGATCGTAAAAATTATTGCTCTCGCTCGCGTCGTGCTGCACGTAGTGGAGCTATAGAAAGCGAATGTCATGTGGAATCTAAGGGTATAGGCAGTGCCGGACGGCGTAGCGCGCGAATCGTTTCTCTGCGTCTGGAAGAGGAAGAAAGTCTCGCATTTGTTCACACTAAACGCATTCCCAGCGTAATTGACGGTACTGTGCGGGTGGTCATACCTGACATTGTGCCGCTACTTTGCGCGCGGGTTGAATGCAGATGCGATTATGAACACGAAAGCGCAATTCGATTTTACGACAGTGGATGTATTTGGATATGCGCCTTTTTAGGATTGGTCTCGCATCATATCAAGAGGTGCAATTTATAACGTAGTAATTTTTGTCGTAAAGTGGTCGGCCCACTCATGTTGCGATTTTATTACTGTCTGCAAACAGAGCTAGAGTCGTTTATTTTGTTGGCCCTTGGTGTGAATGGCGCAAACTGGCTTACGACAATGGCAAAGATCCGTGCTTCAAGAAGGTAAGGTGACCACAAAAATTTTGTGTACGCCGTTGATCACATTACTTTCAGTGGTGACCGTTGCCCGCGAAAAATCACAAAACCCGTGTTGTTTAATTACTGAGGCGTATTGCGTGCTGGAGTTGCGTCAAGAAGGCATGGTGCTCACCCAGAAATTGCACCAGTTTAGATTTTAGAAAAAGACGCGTGTTGAGCGCGATGGGCGTTCCGGCCCAATTATTGCGACTGACCTTAAAAACCATGCCTGACGCTATTTTGCGGAGCAGTGGGGGTGGTTAGGCGACAATCATGCATCGGGCCGATTCAAGCAATACAAAATATAGATAAAGACAAGAGCGAAAGATTATGTCTATCAAGAATTCGGGAAATCCCTTCGGTGCTTATTGGAGTACGCCCCGCCTTTACCAAAATGGTAGGGTTCGTTTACAGCATTTGCATTCGATGAAGTCGCATAGCGGATGTGGCAAAAGCTTAGTGGCGAAACGGAATATTGACCGTTGTGTTCGATTCCGGGCGTGTGTGAGTTTATGATCGATTCAACCGCAAGGTATCAGTCATTCAACGCGTGTTGTCCTTGGACCGATGTAATGAGAGCTGTGGCGCAGTGAATACCGCCGGTCAGATGCGGTAAACCAAGTCTGTGCATACGAGCCGCGCCGGTTTGTTTTGCCGCCGCGTCTGAAATTGTTGTGGTTAGTGGCGAATGTTGTCGTCTGATGACGCGGGGAACCGTTGTTCCTCTACAAGCGGGCACCGCATAAATTTAGCTATTCCGAATGCCAAAGTTGCTGCCAAGCGGGTTCACGTAGAAGACCAAGTCACATACAACATTGATTGTGCTATCGAACTGATGGTAACGGTACATCGATGTAGTGGCAAACCGAGTTGAAAAAACGTGTGCGGAAGCGGTTTCGCATCATCACTCGTGAAAAGAAATTAGGACGCCGATGATTGACGTATCGGCGTTTATGAACAAATATTCCAACTGCGATTAGAAGGACTGATCAAACGCGTTTTCAAAAAGAGTTGACTATGACACTGCCATTTTGTCTAGCTCGTAGCATACGTGTGTGCGAACTGTTAAAAGCAAGAGAATGATAACCTGATTTTCGCGAGACGAAGGGGTTTTTGCCACGACGCCGGAAGATTGGGCGAAATTAAAAACCGATTACAGAAGCATGGGCCGTCATTTACTTTTGCTAATCAAAAACAACCCACCCTGCGGACGGCAGATCGGTCATAATGGTGCTTGCCGTTCTGAAGACATTGCTTCCCTGGACAAGGCAACCTGAAATCAAATTGAAGTGTTGGGCTTTGTCAAGCCCGAGACGCTTTAAAGCCTACAGCCAGCCGCGCCGATTGATACTGCGAATAGCGTTGTGCGCTTGCGCGGATCGAAGGCGGTGGACATTAAACAGAGTTAAAGCGATGTTAAAACCCACAAACCCCTTTGCCGCGTGAATTGACGCTAGGTCGCCTGCAACAAAGCCAATGGTGAGTAGCACGGCGTTGATGACCAATGAATCCCTATTTTCTCGGAATTGGTTACTGGCTTATTTGGGTGGCATCTCTGCATAGGTGGCACTCCAACCTCTGTTGCAGCTCGTTTGATAAA
>Ga0163217_1015510_pt1 | contig 11742 bp, 20 predicted proteins | sample SynspAceP_FD_185933 | JGI IMG/M metagenome (GOLD analysis project Ga0163217, IMG submission 185933) | Saline lake microbial communities from Ace Lake in Antarctica - Synechococcus sp. Ace-P (PacBio error correction) | ecosystem: Environmental > Aquatic > Non-marine Saline and Alkaline > Saline ... | reverse complement strand
TGACGGGATTACCTTGCCGGTTCAAGTATCCGGGGCGCAATCGCCATGACGGTTGCGGTGAGGATTGAAGTGAAATCGACAAATTCACGATGACGCCTCGCCGGCTGCGAGGATCGGTTTGCCTCATGTACTCGCACCCCGAGCACGCATTCGCACAACATCGAGCGGCCGTCCGCCACGCTGCGGCGTGGGGGCTGCGAGGCATTGCAAATCGGGCGTTCGCGGTCCGATGACCAACCATTTCATGAAATCACCAACGTTTTTACAACAGTTATCGACGAGTGATTAGTTTCCCCCAGATTTGACCACGACGGAGTGGAGGGCGGAATCGTCGGTCAGCTCGATACGCGCAACGAAGCACGCCGCGGGTGGTCGGATCGGGACAGGACTGTTTGTCTACTAATCCACGGGAACATCCACTTTGGTCGGTACGACGACAACAGACACGATCGATTGCGATGCGTTGATGCGAACAACGGCGATGGCGAAACGGGGTGGATCTTCTTTCATGAACGAACTGCTCTTTTGGGTGATCTTTTGTTGGACCCGTTTTCGGTTTTCTCTTCGGCAGCGTCAGGTGGTGTCTCGGTATTGTCGAACTGTCGGAGGTTCGCCGGGACGATTTCGCTGGAGGTTTATGTGGCCGGGTCAGAAGACCGAGATCTTGTTCGGCATCGGATGCTCGATCTCATCAAGACGCGGCGTCAAGGCCAAGTGATTATTCTACGACATGATCGGGACGGTGTTTTTGATGTTCGGCACCATCGCGGTGTCGATCTTTCGGGGAAGCGTCGAGATGTTGATCGGATGGGCCGTGCGCGTGTGTGCTGATGATGTTGACGCACTGTGGTTGCCGGCCGCAGAGTGAACGGTTTCAGGTCGTCCGTTGTCATGTATTACCCTTGGGCGTTTTTGTGTTAACGTTGTCGATCGCGATGGTCCGTTGCAGGCGCCGCGGCCGAGCTGCTCGGAATCATGACCCGGCGGCTCGCGGTCAGGTCGACCAGAGGCGAGACGAAAGAACAATGCCGAAGATGAATCCGCACGATCTTGCGGGGGCACGCGGGAGGCTACTTCGGTTACCGGCTGTCCGCGAGATGATCCAGGCGGTGATGGGAAACGGCATGAGCGATACCGTAAACACATCTGACGCGCGAGGCTAGGTCGAGGGATCGATGCGACGAGTTCGTGGGACCGACCGCAGATGCAAAAAGTTATCGCCAGCGCACCGGCCGATACCGGTTTAGAAGGCAATATCGTAACGTCGTCGATTCTGTTTGTCAAAGACCTGGGTTACCGTTTTCGTCCGAAGGGATTTGCGATCAACCGATCGTTGGAGCATGTGCCGCGTCTTGGTCGGTGAGAGCGTTCGCAAGCGTGAGGGATTGTTGCGGAGTTCTTTGCTACAACCGTTCGCACATTGGCGATCGTTGTCGATTTCTGGTTCAGCAAAACCGCGCGGTGGTGGTTACGATCGAAGAGCGTCGAGAAAATCGTTGGCGAGGATGTGAGATGTCCGACGGAAGAGGGAAAGAGGTACGGAATTACGGATTTGATGACGACACCCGATCGAAGTGGACGGGCGTGTTGATTGGATCGATGATTGAACGGAACTGATCCACTGGAATCCCGAGGCGAGAGGGACTACGAGACGATCGCCGGTATGGGTTGTTGTATTGCTATACACACGGGCGTCCCGATCCGGAACCAGATGGACGCCGGTTGTTTGGAGACAATCTTTTTTACGCGCGACATCGCAAATCGATCTGCAACTCCGCCGCGGCGAGCGGAATCAAGCAGACGAGTCGGGTGGATTATGAAACGCATCGTTGTCCTTCGTCTCGTGAGTGGCTCGCGGTCGTTCGGGGATTGAAGAGACTTTTTAGTGGCGATGCAATTGCCGGTCGTCGCCGTGCCTTCCCGCCTCTGTCTCAACTCCCGCCGATCGGATGTGCGATCGCCGCGTGGTCCGGCGGGTTGGGAATGTCAGTTTAGTCAGTGACGCGGAAACCGACACGCGAGTTCGATGTCGTCGAGAATTCTGTCGATTGATCGGATTTCGTACCTTCTCAACGTCACACCGGCCCGCGATCGTGCGTGTTCGGATTCAGTTGCCGCGATTCGGCGGACTCGATCCGATACGTTTTCGCGATCACCACGGTTGCGGTGGTTGCACGCGACGGTCCGCAGGACCACCTCTGGGCCGACTTTGATGGGGGTGGTTTCGGGTGCGGCGAAAGTTTTACGTTTTCCATCTGTTGTCGAACGAGATCGGCGGCGGGCGGATTGCCGTCATTTTATTCGCAGCGATTTTTCACTGGGCGATCTCGCCGCTGCCGCAGATGGGGATTTTACTGGGGGCGAATTCGAGCCCGGTTCAACTTGCAACGATTGCGGGGTTTGTCCGTGGCGTGTTCGTTTTGCGCCCGCAGCGCTGCTGGTCAGGCACTGAGAGAAACGACGCACTATTGCACAGGCGAACTCGCCGCGTCGCGGCGATCCGGGTGCGTCCTGTGGTCGGTTTGGCGGACGAAACACGTTCGCAGGCAAACGCGGATCACGGGCCGATGCTCGAATCGCTGCGGCAATGGTCGGGGCGCGTGCTTTACCGAGTGGTTGGCGGATCGCCGAACGGCCGAACTGCTGAAACAAATCGACGCATGGTGTCGCAATCTGATCGGATTGGAAATCGAAGTATTTCAAGTATCGGCATGGGTGCCCAGGACGCCGAGTGGGGAACGAATGGTCGAGGCCGTCGACACCATTTCCAGACGCAGATCGTGGGTTAAACGGCGTTGTTTGATCGTCGGCGCGATGGTGAACGCGGGGCTCGATCGAGCGGCTCGGGGATTTCTCGAAGGACGCAACGATGGGGGAAATTCAGTTGGCGTGCAACGCGCCGTTTCCCGGAACGGAGTTCTGTTTTTCATTCGTTGCGCGAACGGAATCGGATGTGCTGGCGATTTTTTCGCGATCCTCTGTCGATGTCGTGTATAACCCGATTCGTGTCGCCGACAAAGTTGCAGACGCGTTCCATGATTTAAGATTCGTGTGTTCGCGCACGGCCCCGCAAAAACGATGCACGAATTTTCCAAAAAAAAATCAATCCGGTCGAAATCGAAACGGCAAGCTGATACTCGAATCGATACGGGACTCCGAGACCGTGTTGTTTGTTCGGTTCGGTCGTTCGATCCGCGCGTGTTTCGGTGACCGGATTGATTTGTGGCTTCGCTCGCGTTGGTCGGTACGGCGGCGATGGCGGCGAGTCGACGCGGTGGTTGGCTGCACGGCCCTCAGGAATTATCGGACCGTTTGTCGCCCGTTTGGCGTTCGGCACGATTTGTTTGTGTTTTCATGGACCGCTGTTCGGTTCGATCGTCGTTCGGCCGAGCGTGGTGCGTTGATTCCGTTTTGTTCCTTGACGGGTTATGGAGACGCGCCGCTGGCGTGGTTCTATGCTTTTCCGGACGATGAGTGATGTGGCGAATGAAGTAACTCGCTGCGATTACAATTTGACCTGCTATCGATTCGTTTCGATTGCGCGAGTTGCTCTTGTTCGCGGTGGTGGCGACTTCCAGTTGGGATTCCGAGAGATGGCAATCTTGCCTTGGATTGTGACACAGTGCTTGGTAGATCGCGATTCATTGCGGTCATGTCGCGAATTGTTGTCGATGGTCTCGATCGATGGGCGGCATTCGGTTGACGCAAACGGCAACGGTTTTTGGTAATTATCAGAGCGCGTGCGGCGGTCTGTTCTATGGATTCCTACCGATGCTGTTGCTGGGGATCGTTTCGATCCATTGCTGAGGGGAAATTAAATGATCGCAGACGGAAACCAGACGTTTCGAGTGCGTTGGATTCGGCGTGTTGGATTTGGGCGCTTGCGGTTGCGCAGCGGTCCTGCTCGTCGGCGTTCGTTTCGGCGTTCAACCCGGCCTGTTCCGAGCCGCCAGCGGCGGCTGACAGTTTCGCGTGGGAGGCAATTCCGGTTTGGTATATTTCGGTTCGTCGCGGCGTTGCTGCCCATCGACTTTACTCCCGAGCCCTTCCCTCTTGATTAAACTTGCGAAAAAAAAATTGCGGTTTGATTTCCGATGGGTGTTTTGTCTGGCGCCGCCTTGGCTCTTTTCATTTTCGCCGGCATGCAAAAGCGAGGACATAGGCGCGGGACGCGGCGGCGTGCAGGTGGAATTGATTCGGCCCGGGACGAGCCTCGCCGCGTGTGCGATTTACCACCAGAAGCGTTGGTTGATTAAACGACGCTCGCGCTGCATCAAAATGAATCAAGATTGACTTCGGCGGGAACCCAACGTTTTCCAACCATTCCGCCGCAAAAAGATAACGATGAATTGTGAGGTCACGTGTGCTGAAATGGCGAATCACGTTTGAATTTGATACAACCGACTATGGTCGTCTCGACATCCGGAAACCGTCCCCGCTTCGAGGAACTTCGAAACCGCACTGACCGTGATTCGGTTTTCGACGGTTCGGGGTTGTCTTTCCAACCGAAGCATCACCCGCAAGGCGGAGTTTTGTTATAACGCGTCACGACCGGATTGTCGCTCTCTCGCAAATATGTTGCTTATATCTCTATAAGAAGTGTGCATCAGTATACTGGTGATATACGAGTTCTATCACGGTGCGGTGTGGTATCGCGCTGAGAGGGGCCAGTGGAGGTGGTTCAAGGCTTGATAGTAGGTAACAGCCAAACGGAATGAACTTCCCAAACGAGCACCCACGAGATTCTGCGAACGACGAGAATGGGTTTGAAATGTCCGTTGCGATTAAACAGAAGAGCGTGTGATATCATCGAGACATCCAAATCCATGATTACCCGGGCACGCAGTTTGAAGTCGTTCCCTCGATTCCACGGGGCCGGCAAATCGACGGTTAATGGAGGATTCGATTTTTGCGGTTGCGTCCCAATTGACATCCAACGGTTGCCGAACATTCTGTCCCCTTGATATCGCGGTCAAAAACAGCATGGAAACGGAAGTCGAAATCGAATGCTATTTCGATTTGAACCGTTCTTCCGGCTTGCACTGGACGAACGTCGTCAATTGGAATTCGGTGAACCACGTTAGCAGCGTCACTCTGAGGCGTGGGAACTGGGTCTTAAAGAGGATCGCCTAGTTGAGGTTCTTGCCGGAACACTTTTCAGCCGATGCGCTGTGTGAAAACGTTGGGTTGGTGTTCAACGGCCACTCGATGGGACGTGGGTCTGCAAAAATCGGGCTTTACGACGGCATCGCGTGTCGTCAAAGGTAAGATGCTCGACAAACGCTGCCCGGTGCCTCTTGAAAATTACTTTAGAGAACCTGTCGCACCCGAAGGTTCGGGTCAGCAAACGCAAGTGCGATTTCATCGGACGGGGTCACGCTTTGGACGTGAGATCATCACGTCCCTTTTACGGGTGGAGACGAGTATTGGTTCGATCCGTTTGTTCGACCCACGATATCCCAATCTCGAGTTGCCATGATTGCGGATCGCGGTGCGGTTTCGCATCCACGGCAAGTTGAACGCCGTTCATCCCGTCGGCGCGTGATCGCGTGTCTCGATTCATCTTGGTGGGTGACGTGTAGCTAAGCCGTTGCAAAACACGTCGGCCCGTCGGAGGGGCCTTGCCAGCCTGACAATCGGTGCCGTAGAGCTGCCCGTCGGCTGGGTGCCCCGCAATGGCATTCACCCCGGCGCGATTGTGACGCAGACGAATGGACGTTGGGTTTTGATCGGCAACCTCGTTGCAGAAAGGTAATACACCATCTTTACGAACGAGGAGTGGATCAGGTCGTCCCGACAGCGCCAGAACCGTTCATGTCGTCCAGATTGGGGCCTCGCGCAGAGTTGTCGGAGTTCCTGGGGCATCACACGTCGGTGTTCGAACTCATCGGCGTTCCCACCGTGTTTTTTCTTCAACCCGTGTCTGGTCGTCGGTGACTGGTCATGTTGCGAAAAGCGATCTGGCGGATATCAGCGAATATCTTACCCCGCCGGGCGTCCGGGCTTGGTTGTCCGAAAACGGTTGAGCGATCATCGAACATTTCGCCATCCGTTGGGCGTCACGGAATCCCACGCAAAAACGTCGCACGTCGCTTCGGGTGGGAATTCGCATGATCGTCCTGGGCGATGGTGTGGCGTGTGTTACTGACCCGCTTTTGGGCAAATGAAGTTCCCTGGTGAGTCTCGTTTGAATCAAAGTTGTAAGCAAGGAACATGCTGTACGTCATTCATTCGTTCAACGCCTCGATGGAAATCCGCCTCATCGTCCTCGTTGAAATCATGCAGCGTTTGAATCCGTCGCCGGCAAATCACATTTAGATTCGTTTCTCGATCACACGGACGGCGAAGGGTTCGAACATCCGGCGGCGAACCAGTTTCCAGGGCGGAACGATTCGGTTGCGCGGTCGATGCCTAACGATGTAACATCCCGCCGTGGTCGAGGACACGCACGCCCGTCGGGAAGAATCCAATCGCTGGTCGGCATCACGCGTTCACGGTATTTCGACGGGTCGTGATCGTTATTCAAGGGATAGCTTTTGAGTCGGTTCCCCCGAGCGGCCTGGAACCGATCACTCCGGCCCAGCGCAGGTCCCCCGCCGAGCTTCCGCCAGGATCGTTTGACGGTTGGGACCGCGGCACGGAGCGCGTCGGACACCTGTTTGCTATGTAATCTGCGAGCAGCGGACGACATTGATCGTCCGACACGATCGCGGCGGATTGAAGAGCACGATGCGGCCGCGACTCATCGATCGTACGCATTGCTCAGGCGTCACACCGACCGCCGCTGCAACCATGGAGACGGTGCGTCCCGGGCACACGGCATTTCAGGCGTCGGTGGAAGTCTTGTTGCGCGATTGCCTTGGAACGCGGTCCGTTTTCGAGGCGGTCGGCCTCGGTTGATTTCACGAGGCCGTGGGTGTGTTTGTCGCGGTGTGAGTCCGAAGTCACGATTGCGCACCCACTCGTCTACCTTGAAAGTCGGCGCCGAGTCATTCGCGGTGGCTCGATTTTGAGAGTGCCCGCGAACCGGGTCAGCGATTCGTCTGCGTCGCCTCCAATTGGCCTCGAGTTCAACCCGAGTCTCACCCTCGGGTGACCACGAGTGCTCCGGCAGTCCAGTCGCCTCGGCAATCGGTTCGCCCTGTCAATCGCCCCCAACACGGATTGTTCAGCGAGTGTTTTGCCACGTTGAAAGTGTTTCGTCCGGTTTTCCAATATTTCATGCAAGACGGGGGTCCGATGCGCGAGGTGCCTGTTTTCGGTCCGAAAGCGAACAAGTAGCGTGGTCCCGGGCCCAAATCGGTTGACGGGCGGTTTCTCCTGCAACACATGCAGGGCGCGGCTTGTGGCGTTTCGGCTCGATCCGCTCGATTCTGACACGCAACGAACGCATCGGATCTCACGGCCAATTCCATCCCGGACCGTCGCCGATTCGAATTGTTTCGTTCGAATCATTTATCACGATCGGACTGCCTCGTTCGGTTTTCAATTTTGACCGAACGGACGTTGGGCGCCGTTGTCGCCGGGTTCGATTCGCAAGCGGACATGAGTCAATTGGCAATTTTTCACCGTCACGCGATTGATACGTTCCAAAACCCAACGGCACTTGAATTGCTCTCGACAACACGATCGCTCGTCGTGCAGGTAATGGCTCCGGTATTTGGCTGGGATTTTGACCGGGCCGGGCGGCGGTTAGCTCCACGTGAATTTCAAACGAGTCACCGAACGCCATCCCCAATCGGCACCCCTGGCACCAGCTGGCCCTCGATTTGCGGCATCCGTTTCGCCGCGTTGTCGGTAGTGTTGGGTTTGCGGACAGATCCAGGAAACCGGTCGGTCCAAACGCCGCCAAAATCGCATCGGTGCAAGTCATAACTGACCGAGGAGTTCATCGGACAAACGCACGTTCAACGGTTGTTGATTTCAGGAACCGATTTGCGATCCGAGTGCCGGTCCGTAATTCGCGATCGACTAATTCCGGTTTCTCGTTGGGCGGTTGCCTTTACGGCAGACCGTGAGGGTAGTCCGCGTCGATTTCACGATAGCGGGCGTTGTCGGTTTCAATGGAACTTTCGCGGAAAAATGAATGGGAATGGGACTTGGTACGTCGATTGGGTGTCGAGGTGTTGCACCGAGCCAATCAACAGGGCACCCGGGTGATAAGTGTATGGCAAGCATTTGTACGGGTTCGATTCGCCGATATTTCAGCGGTTTCCGGTTCAGAAACGCGCACGAAGCGGTCGCCACTCAAGTAAAGGGTGAAGTGTTGCAATACGGCACGATGGCAAGTATTGCAGTGACCCTGGTAAGATACGACAACCCACCGTTTTGAAAATCCTCGTCGTTGAGTGATTCCACAAGGATGGAACGGACAGTGATAATTGCCAGGGTTGTAGTCTCTCAAAATAAAGTACTTTCCGGAGGAGGCCGCAATTGCGCAGGCCGTTCAGTTGCCGCCTCGGGGGCGACTTCGTATGAACGTAGCGAACCAGATCGGAGTAGGGTCGCGTCTTCGAGCAGAGACGCGGCAACCCCTGGGAAATCAATCGATTTGTTTTTAAATGACAGATTTCCTCGATTCTCAAGAGGGTTCGAATTTCTTTTCTAATCTTTAGGCATTCCCACCAGGAATGCGAGTCCGTACAGCGAGGGCCACCAACCGCGGTCGGATTTTTCCGTCGACGGTTAAACGACGATTGACCGTTTCGTAAGCATCAGCGGACTGATCGTGACTGGATGTGGCAAAAATTGATTCGCACGTGGATTTCTCTCGAGGTCTGTCGTTGGAGCGATTTTTGCGATTGGAGGGTACTCTGTCGGGTATCTCTTCGCGATCGTTTTGTCAAATCGGACCGGAGTGGCGACGTTCTCACCGGTGGGCGTGCGTTCGCACTAGGCGGCGGGGATTTGAAAACACGAGCGCTTCCCCGTTGCGGATCGCGCCTGGAGTCTGTTGGGGGCCGGCGGAGCGTTTCGTCCTGGACGGTTCGATCCCCGGTTCGCCGTGGCGAGGCGATTGGCCGTACGCGAACGCCCGACATGCGATGAGCAGGACCAGGGCCGAGCAGCAGAGTGGTTCTATCGTTGGTTTTTTGGTGATGGGTTTAGGTCGACTTCGCCGTGGTTCCCAACCGGCATTGGGGAAGAAAATAGCTTCGTCGGTAATGGTGAAACATATTGTACAACCAGGGGGAGCGGGCGGGATTTCTCGGGAATGCGATTCGGTTGGGGCGAGACACAAAATTCGTTGTCGGCGAGCAAATTGAGGGCTACCAGAGTGTTTTTGTCATCGAAGTGGACTCCTCGGTTTTTACCGCCAAGGCGTTTCAAAGACATTAGGCGTTCAACACGACATAGCGCTGCGGGATAACGAATGCCGAACTCCCCCGGTACCAGCGTGGGCCGGATCTCGGAACATTGGGAGTTTGACAGGTTGCTAGTCGTGAACGAAAACTGGCGCAAAGGATGTCGCTGCAAAAATCCAAATGTCGAAAGATTGAACAGCCAGTGTGGCCCGGCCGGGAAGGGAAATCTGTTGACACTTGTGGTCTTTCATGTTATAGAGCGTGTTTGCCTTCGGGGGCTACGTGTGAGGGTTTTCGATGGAAAAAATGGTTTCTTGCAAGCGGGCGGGGGACGCCCGATACACGCTGATTTCCACCACTGCAAATGCTTACGCGTTTGGCTGCGAGGGCGCGAGGATATTGAGGGGAAACGTAAATGGCTGGTCATCCAATCACGCAGTGGCACGGTTTGTCGTACGTGGTTGCTTTTTTCGGCAACGGCGACTTTTTCAGCATGTCGATTGCTTACGAATGTGCTTTGTTCGGACTAGTGGCTTGTCGTTTCTGCGGTTTGTTTCACTCCGATATGGCCCCTGCCCCAGAGATTAGACAGATCATTCCAAGCAAAACACGTTTGGAGTTTGGGGGTTGTTGCTTGAAAATCTTGGCTACGACAAACGTTATCTGCCTTACCGAAGTTGAGGTGAGACTGATACGAGGGCCGCCCCCGATATCAGTTGAGCTCTGGATGGGTGAAAGAACAGTACCGGTCAGGTGTGGCCAAGGTCCCCGCGACACCGACGGGGATCGCAGGAGCGATACGTGACTTTGGGAGGTAGTTTTTGACATGCCGAGTATCAAAGTCGGTCAGCGCCGACGATTGCCTTTTGACTGAGAGAGACCCGATGACGGATATGAGAGCTTTTTGATCCTGCCTGTATCTCACCAGACGGCGTGGTTGGATTCAGGCGGCGGAAGTGTTATTTGCAAGTGGGAAATGAGCGGAACGGGATGCCGGACGGAGGCGGGGATTTTCGCGCGAGGGTCTCTACCTCAGCGGGTTGGTCAGAAATGCGGACGAGTGAGGCGCGTACGCGGTGAGTGGTCGGAACGGGCTCTCGGTGACGAGGGCTCTCAGGTGACGGGCTTAGGATGCGGGCTCTCAGGTGACGGGGCTCCGGAGGCTTTCACGGTGCGGGGCTCTCGGTGACGGCGATCGGCCGTGGGTCCGGAGCGGGCGATCCTCAGACAGCGCTCTCGGTGCGAACTGCTGGACCGTGCTTGGCTGACTGGCCCGCCCCAGGATTACGAAAAAAACAAAAACGATTGCCCAGGATCTTTGTCGAGGCGATTCGCGTACGGACAACGTCGCGGCCAAGGACGCTGGGGACGCCGCTTCGCAAAGCTGAATGATTTTTCCCAGTTTTCGCCGGCAATCGACGCGAAATGATCGGCCCTGCAAGCCGGGCGGGGAAGGCACTGCGAGGCGACGGCAATCGACCTTACGAGGCGTTGCTCGATCGTACGAACCCGACGCGAAAGCCGACGAACTCACGAGAGGTGGTTCGCAAAACTGATCGGTGAGTTCGGTGCAGTTGATCGTGAATCCAAAGGTCACGCGAACAGGGTTCGGATGAACGTTTGCTTGAGAAAAAAACTATACGGATCGAATTCCCAGCGGAACTGTAACGACGACAACTGGCGGAGGGATCGGGTTTGATTTTGAAGCGTGGCCGACTCGATGAAACTCAGACCGTTTATGCACCGCTTCGGGCGTACGGATATGGATCGACAATCCTGACTCGTTACGGGCAAATGGATTGCGAAGGCACGTATCATTCGGAGACGCTAACATGAAGGCAGGTATAGGAGTTTATGGAACAGGACGTGCGTCCAGGATTGGTGACGGAAGTGCCCGCCGATGGCAGTTTACAGACAGATCGGCTACGAGCGTGCTGAACATCCAAATCGCAAGATATGTGCGAGAAAAAATAAATAGGTCACAGGACGCAAACAGTGACGCGTAATAATTGGCAAGCACTTCGCTCGCTGATTGCGGGCAAAACGTTCGGCATAGAAGAAAAAATCGCACTGAGCATGGCCAACGCGAGACGTTCAATCGGGTCACCCCCTCGTTGATCCGATGATCGAGGCGGATTGAGGCGGACGTACAATCTGCAAATACATCGTCCGTTTTACGAGATATCGAGCAGGGAGCGTTGGTTAAGGGTTTTTCGGGGCACACGAGTTGGTCGACTTGCGAGTTTTTGCCCATCGGTTTGGAACGAAAACGGATTACGGGGAAAGTAGTGAAATTCGGCAGTGCGTCCGGCACGTACCGGGGATTTTGCGAACGGTTAAATGTTGTTTTTTAGACAAGGAGGGGGGGGAGGGACGTTCCACTTTGATTTTGTCTCTTTTTTTTTTCCTTTTCCAAACACCCCACCCCCAACAAACA
>Ga0163217_1002407_pt1 | contig 11742 bp, 21 predicted proteins | sample SynspAceP_FD_185933 | JGI IMG/M metagenome (GOLD analysis project Ga0163217, IMG submission 185933) | Saline lake microbial communities from Ace Lake in Antarctica - Synechococcus sp. Ace-P (PacBio error correction) | ecosystem: Environmental > Aquatic > Non-marine Saline and Alkaline > Saline ... | reverse complement strand
ACGCTTCTCATTAACCGCCTGCGGCAATCGGCATGCCGAACACCTCCGCTCACAGCCTTCCAGCACCGGATCTAAGGAACAGCCAGGTGAACAGTAGCGTGACAAACAGAAAAGAAGACAGCCAGGGGTGGGCCTGACGGTGATAGAGTCAGTATCACTCCCTCCCAACCACACCCACTCAGCCCCGTCCATAACGAAATTTGAAGATCTTCCCGTTTCGCACTGCGGCCTTCAAGCCGCGTCAACCTGAGGGCTCCCACGCCCAGGGTGGCCAGAAGCGTGATTCGCACACCAACAGGCCAGCAACCAGCTAAATTTCAAAAGAGGGGACAGCACCGCTTTCTAAGCACCCGATGACTCGCTGACCCCACGAGGGGGGACGCGCATGCTGAGCAATCGAAATCCCATACAATCCCGACATGATGCATGCACCAGATATGCCGACCCTGGAGCTGTTCTTGCCTGTTACAGCATCAATCACCAGGGCCAGTAGGACCTGTGCCATCACACCGCCACGTACAGCGAACAGCCGCAAAGCAGCACAAGCCGATCACGACTCGCCTGGAATTCCTGCGCCTAGAAAGCCCCGGCGAGCGAAACTCCGTGAGACCCCACGCGCAACCCCACCAGCATGGCCATCCGCACAATAACAGCCGCTCCCAAAACCTACCCCAGATGTAGCGTGCGTGGGCCGCGCACAATCCACTATGAGCGATCAAAAACAGGACCCTGACAGAGGGGCCACGAATGCTCGAATCCAGACGCTCACACAACCCAACACAGCAGTCGGGGAAAAGCCCAGCTCGCTGACATGACCGATCAGCAAACGCAAACACCACAGCCAGAAAACCAAGGCAAGCCTGAAACATCCGAGCTCAAGGTTGGACGAGAGGCCCGGCGGAAGGCTTCCGCGTATTCATCTGCTGGAGGCAACGCCGAACAGTACCTTATCAACGGCCAAAAGCGGTAACGAATCAACGATCAATCCGCCTGCAAGCGTTTGCCAAGGGCAGGGAGTTCGATCGATCTGTTGGGGTCAGCCTTGGGGCTTGACCGACGGCAGGACTGCTTGCAGCGAGCTTCGAGGCCCGCGCCGCAAATTCAAAGCCAGCCCGCCTGTGTAGCGTACCGAGCGGGCTAACAACTTCGCTTGGTAGATCCGCTTTCCACACCTCCCGCTGGTTTGTGACACCTGCCTGAAACGCAGCGGGCCCAGGCCTTCAGCCCTTCGGAGAAAATCAACTTCTTCGGATTGGTGCAAGTCACGTTTTTTTGAAGCAGCTCATTAAAACTGGTTTTCCACCCCTTGGCGATTCAATCCCGCCGACTGCGAAACGGAAAGCTTCGATCGCCTTTCCTCAGCCGCGCCTGCTTCTGCTCGCATACTTCAGCCCGGCGGCGCTCCCCCATCAAAAAGCCGATCCAGCTCAGATAGGCCATGGCGTATGTCAAATTTTATATAAGGATTGACTCGTGGTCAGGATTGTCCTGCCGCACGGTTTGTCTTCCGTTGAATCGATCCAGCCAAAAATTATTAACGATGCTCAAAACGCTGAACAGCCCCATGAAACATTGGCTCTTTGGATATTAGATATCGAGAATAAACGTCGATTCTTTCGCGAAGCGTAGCACCACGATGCTTTCCGTGCACGAGGGCAAACCAGGACCCAGCACCGGCAGCTCCTCCGTGGTTACGTCCTGGAAGATCAAGGAAGAGGCCAGGGTGCGACCCACACTGAATCGCCATGCCGTTTCAACAGCTCTGGTCCGCGGGCTGAGCTGGTCGGCCGGAGCACCTCCAAGCTTTGGAGACACCCGCCTGAACGGCCCTGCATCGCGCAGTGCTGACCAAAGACGCTCAGGGACCGATTCTCGGCATCAAGCGCACGTTCTTCATCGAAGTGCAGATCAATCAGGACTGGCCACTGCAGCCTGAGATTCACGCAGGCAATCATTAACTGTTCTGGCCTGCTCAAATTGTCACGCCCTGGACGATCTGGGGCACCCCCCCCTGGATTATCATCCCCATTTTTGATGCCTATTGTTCATCTGGTCGCCGAAGACCAATCGTGTTGCTTTCCCCCTTCCCTACGGTGGTAGAAGCGACCCATCGCTGCTCTCTGGAACGTATTTGCTGCAGCCTGGAAAGCTGTTTCTTGCTGAGGTGCTAATGTGGGTACCAGTCCGAATCTGCGGCCCTAGGTTGGACTTCGCCTGATCCATCGGGAGCACACGCTTGAGGTGGGTTGATTGACCCAGCCAGGTTTCCACAACACTGACCCCATGTCTCAGTTCCCTGAATGCGGCACCTATTCCGTGATCGCAATGCCAGCGCGGAGCCCAGGGTGCAGTGCGGGCTGATTCCTCGCCCCCTGGTGCCAGCCGAGGATCCGCAAGCCCGCAACCACCTCCGGGAGCCAGTGGAACCCCTGATTGAGGGGACAACAAGCCCCCTACGCGCAGCGATCCTGGCTGGCCTCGGCCTCCTGGCTCCAACCCGTCCTGCAACGGCGGTACCCCAAGCCATCCTGCCAGTGCCGTGACTATTGCAAAGATCCGATGCCGCACGCCAAACAAATCGGTTTCCGACAGCAGCTTAATGAAACAACCCTTCCGCCTGCCGACACAACGGCCACGAAAATCATCTGCCCCACACCATCCAAACGGCCAAAACCGTGGCACTGGCAGCTAAACTGTCGAGGCTCATTCTCAAGGAAGACGGCTTCCCTGTGCCGCAGCAGCACCAGGAGAATCAGTGATCGCCCAGTCCTTGTCCGCACCCCAGCAAAATGATCCGAAGCCGTCAACAGGCCGGTCACCACCTGTCCTCCCCAATACGGCTGAGAAGCCATGCAGGATCAGCTCCCAGTCCATCCACGGCATTGAGCCGCTCCACCACCGGGCTGAGCCCCAGCCACCAGTTGCCCACCCACCCAGCAACCCCGCCGCGAGCGGCCAGCCTCGGGACGCCGGCGCTTTGCCTGATCGAGGCATCGAGAAGCGCCGGATGGTGCCGTAACACCTTCTCCTGCTGGGCACGGGTCTTCGTAGCGGAGCGGGCGCAGTGCAGGCCGCAATCCAGACACTCATATCGGGAACCAGGGCGAAACGGCGCCCACGGCCCCAGCACTCCTCTGCGAAGCCCACCAGTCTTCAATGACCGGCCACGGCGCAGCCCGTCGACGGCACAAGGAATCCTATTCGGCGGAAACGGTCAGCCCCACCGGCACCACCCGCCGCCAGAGCACCCCTGCCAGCCCTCAAGCGCAAACCGCCAAACCCTGAGGCTGCGCAGCAAACGCCTCACCTCTCAGCCCGGGCAGACCACCACCTGGACAGATCCAGCGCCGTTCGCAAAACCAGCCCAACTGTCGAGCAGCAGCCGCCCGGATTGACCAGCAGGCGGCTCGCACGGCAGCTCAGTGGAACATGCCCGGTGAACGGAGACAAAAACAACGGAGACCCTTTCTTCGATGCCTTGCCAGTCGCACATTGGAGAATGTGAGCGTGAGATAGACCCGATAAAAAAGCACCGTATCGTCGTCCTTGACGGCCCTACAAAACTGCGGGCGGTTGCCCGCGGTTGCTGGCATGAAGCAGGGAAGCGCGAATGGGTGTTCATGCGCAAGCCATCAAAAAGCCTTCTTGAACCCAGCCGAGCCTTCATCTGTCCTTCATTCTCCATCGATGCTGCTGCCGCTGGAATCCTCCACCTCGAGCACAGCTCTTCCTCCCGACGAGAAACCGCAATTCGATCAGATCCCTCGCCCGCACGCCTGTGGATGCTCAGCAGCCGTCCGCGGGTTGAAAAACCGAGCTCTTCGCCCATCACTCCCGCTTCAACAGTGCCACCACGCTGTTGGCCAACGCCCGCTCCGGATCCAGCGATACCCGAAGCTCATTCCACACCGATCGATGCTCAGGGGCCTTCAGTGGGCGGGATGTCCGCTCTGGCCACCAGATCAGCAGACAACGCCGAAACCACCTGTAGCCGAACGACAACACAGGTGCTGTGTCTGGAGAAGCGCAGCAAACCAGCGATCGCCAGCCAGACACCACCGCCGGCCGCCCCATCCCCACAAGCATCGAAACCTCGGAAACGGCATCAGCGGGGCCCAAAAACCGTCCTCAGCTCCACCAGCCCGGCCAGCTATGGCCGGGATACCCATCAGGAAGGAGAAGAAACGGCGGCCGTTCGGCACGCCCCCAGCCATCGAAATAAAGACGCGTCACGTTGCCCCGAACGGGAAGACCGGATCAACCGCCAGACCTGCCATGCCCACCAGGCCCCATCGATGGCCTCACCTGTGAGACAGTCCACGCCGTCGCCCAAACGCTTCGCCAGGCCGCACAGGCCATCACTATCGAAACGATGGGCACGACTTATCCCGCGCAGGGCAAGCTCGTAGCCCGGCCAAAGCCCTTGATTCGCCAGCCGCCCACCAGGATCGAGTGTCCATCAGCATCGCCTGCCAAGCCAGCTAGGATCTCCAATCGCCCTCTGCCTAGCCCCTGATCCATGGGATCACGGCGCCAACACGCGAGTAAATGAATCACCGCGCCGATCTTCCCAACTGGATGACCCCGACGGCCACACCGGGATCACCCCAGCCCAGCATCACGCACCACCTTGAGATGCCTTGCTGCGATCGGCAGAAACTCCGTGGCCCTCTGAACCACTCCCAGCACCAGGGCATGCCAGCACGCTTCAAAAGCCCCAGCCTGCGAGATGGCAGCACTCATCGGGATTGATAATCCAAAGCAATCGGACCTATGGCCCGACCCATCCATTCCTGAGCAGCAACGCGCAAAGCCTTCCCCGTTCGCAGACGTCCCTTAAGTGCTTACCTTTCTTCATACATGGTTGGAGCGGGTTCCAGTCACCTTCCCAAGACCGAGGACAGCCTGACGATTCGGCACCCTTGCGCTCGACCAGGAGGGGCAACGGATTATGGGGCTTCGTTGCTTCGCCGCTCACTGATCGTGTGCGGTGTTTCCGCAGCCCCCTGGGCCGCTCAGCCCTTATGCGGCGGTTTTCAACCGCTGCCTCTGGGCGTGCCCTTCGGGCTTGAAGCAGCATGGTCCGTTCCTGGCGCCAATCTGCCTTTCTCCTGGTGGGCTTTCGGCATCGCGGGGGTCTTTTCGGGGCTGTCCGCCTGCATCCGCCTCCTTGGGCACTGCCGATCGAACCTTCGCCCTTCCCCTGCCATCCATAGCGCCTAGGCGCTGGCACCGCCTCCTGCTTATCTGGCTTCCGTGCTGGCACGCCTGCACCCATGCGCCATGCCCTCACCTGTATCCTTCTGGCCCCGTCCTCAACGCCTCGCTCCGCCGATCGCCCCTGTTGCTGCTGAAGCCCGCCCACAGTGCTGCATCCCTTCCCTGCTCGTGGTGCGGGCTTCCCCCGGCTTCATGCCCTGGCCTGCCGGCTGCGGCGGGAGACTGCGGTGGGGGCCGGGCCCCGGGTCGCCGCCGCAACCCTGTCATGACCCTGCCGTCGTGCCTGTTCCTGATGGCGGCCTTGCTCGCCCCCATTCATGGCTGATTCTGAAATCCTGGCTTGAAGACCCTGCGAAAAAACTAAGCGGGCTGAAGGAACATCGCACCTGCTGTAAAGCTGCTTTGTCCCGCCTGGGCCCACGCAAGGAGAATTTATTGAACCTTTGCCTGGCTGAGACGGCGTGCTCTGGCGGCCCTGCTCCTTTCCCTGTTCCTCCTCCGCCCTCATCCGCAGAGCGCCGAAAAAATTGGTGGACACAAGATGCCTCCCCCAGGGAAGCGGACTCAACAATTCCTCATTCGAACTTCCAACAATTTCCCTGCAGTATCAACCCTGCGCCAAGATCTATCATGGCCCTACGAATACGATCGATTGACGTGCTCAAGCCTCATCTACCGAGCGTCAGAAAACGTTCGAAAAGTATTTCGCGATAATCATCATCACCCGTCTCAATCCCCTCAACGAGAGCTTGATCGCATCACAACCGTCTACCGCTTGAAGCCTAAAGCCCAGCTCCCCCTAGCGCATGCTGCGACATCCGAATCTCAACCGCTCCTGCCACCATTGGATTGTGTTCTTGCGCGCGCCGGCTAGACCTGCCTGAAAACTCCCTTTTGCGGTGATGGTATCAGCAAACAGAGCACCGCTCTCGCCACCCGGGCCCAGGGGCACGCGGCGTAACCAGCCGGTAGACAGGCTCACCGCCACGCCAAGACACGCTCAAGCTGCCGGTTCTCCATCATCCCCAGCGTTGACTGCTCGTTCGTTCAGCGCCCCCTGTGTGGACCGCTTGCTGCAGCTCTGCATGCGTTCATCGCAGCAATGGAGGTCTGAGCACCACCTTGAGCCGCCCACAGCCAATCCCGGTGCTGCATCCAGGACCGCACCGCAGCCCGTGTGACCGCCCTCGACGGGAGCCAACGGCCGCCCCTGCTGGGAGCAGCCCAGGGCCTGCGCCCTGAAAACTCTGGTCGAACGTGCCGCTCCAGGGTCTGCAGTCCGATCCTGCATTCCTGGCTGCGGTCCCGCCTGTGCTCGCCACGGCTCGCCTCCCACCTGGTCGAGAAAACCACCAACCCGCCCACCACCGGCACGGAGTCATCCTGGCAACCGGCGCCCAGTGGGCGCATCTCAATTCGTCAGTCCACCCGACCGCCCTTGATGCTGGCCAAGGCGCTCCCCACTTCCTGATCTCTGAACGTGAGGCGAGGCGCCCGGCTGGTGGACCACAGCGCCAGATCCCCTGCCCAGCTGCGGGGGGATTCTGCCCCTCCGATTCACGTCAGCCGCCCCTGGTGCGAACTGCAGGACAAAATTGAACAGCTCGCTCCGAATCTTCGGGCCATCGCGACGCCACTGAACGCATTCCCCACCATCCTGGGGGCGCTGCCGGACTTGCCTGAGCCGACACCACGCCGATCCCGATTGCACCGCCGCAAACGAGGCGCCAGCACCATCTCAGCCGGCCACAGCCTGCCGGGCTCTATGCCTTCGGAATGGCCTCACCGGAGGCATAGTCCATCCCTGGCCAGCAATTCGCTATGAATGCCTGGTGTTTGGCGCGCCAGCTGGCGTAGCCCTGCAGACCGACGGCCAACACCCGAGTCTCCGTTGCGCCGCAACTGAACCCTCACCGGACCCAGCCCATGCCCCTGGGATCGGACAACGCCCCCAATCGCGCCAATCGCGGCGCTGCCGCGCTCGGCGGTCCCAGGTCAACGTTGCAACAGCGCGCCAGCCCCGGCGACTGCGGGCTCGAGAAGCTCGAAACTGGAGCATAGCCTCTGCTGCGCGAGCTGAACAGCTCTAACCCCCAGCGGTCTCGCCCTACCCAGCCCAGCGCCGCCCTACCGCCCAGACCTGCGCAATGCTACGCTGCGAATCCGCTGGTGAAGCCGCCGATTCCCAGGGAAACACGTGGCTCACTCCGCACCGATGCCAGCCACACCCAGCCGTTCTGCCAGCCCACACTTCAGCAAAAAGACGCTGCGATAACCGCCCGCCCTCGGCCCAGGCACACCCTAGGAGGATCGTGCGGCTCTGAAGCCGCTCAGCCAGCCACCGAGCCAGGCTTGACGCCTGAATCCACGCCGGTTGATCTCCCAGCTGGGGAAGCCGGAATGTCTTTCTGATCTCACATCCTTTCTGGCTTTCACCCCGTCGGGCCAGCGACACTCAAACGATTGTGATGATCCTTTAGCCTCCTTGCGAACATCTCTTTCTGCTCGTGCAATGGCACCATAGCCGGAATACATCACACCCTCCTTGGAGAGGCTCAGCAAAAGCCACGTCGCCGGAGGGTTGCACCTTCATCCACCACGCGGGTGCCACGGTTGACAGCCGCCGGCCGATCTACGCAGGCGGCCAGCCCGCCCAACCAGACCCACCACCAGGCCAGAATCACGGGCGCGAAATACTGGCCACTCGCCAGCCCCGCGATCAGCTGAAAGAACAGCCCACACTCAGAAACCGCCGAGAGGCACCCAGAAAAAGCAGAAGCCCTGATCTGAAGACCAGCATCATCAGCAGCAGGCTAAGACGCCATGCCACGCTCCAGAAACAGCCCACCACTCAGCGCCGAGTAGTATTGGCCGTTGCTACCTTCCAGACCACTCAGCAAGCCATCACCAACACGGCGTGTAGCCAGAAAGCCGAACAGGAAACGCTGCCAGCACCACTCCCCAGACGCTGTTGAGACCTTTGTCGCAGCCCTCGGCACCACCCCGGCAGTACGACCGATCAGCCCCAGCCTTGAGTGATCGCGCCGCATCGCATCCGATCGTGCCAGAACCCCATTCAGGGACGCGATCCAGGCGGCCGCCCTTCGTTACGCGCGGCTGCCCCAGCCGGCTGGTATCGGTGTTTCAAAGAAAAAGGAAAACCGGAAATGTTGGGAATTTTGCAGACCGTGGGACCACTGATTGGTGCGGATCGCCTGGCAGATCCTCTGGGGGAGCCCGCCACCCGGCCGATCCAACGGGTTCGCTCTACAGCCCATCCTCTTTCATCTCCCGCCGGCATCACCCCATCGCATGGAACCAGCCGGCAATTCCTATCTTCGGAGGCGCCGCTGCCATCAGCAACGGGGGGCGCCCTGGCCGCCGCCTCGCCCGCTCCAGATCACGGCGGCGTGGCTGCCGGTCCCACACCATAAACATATCACCCCATCAAGCCCCACCACGCGGGAGTACATCCCACGCTCGCCATGCCCAGCGGCCACGGGAAGACCCGTGCTTGACGAGCACATCGGCGAAATCAAGAACCATTCGGGCCCAGCACGCCTCCGCAACAGTTCGCGGCCTGCCCCTCGATCACCGCCCGGGTCGTCACGCAGCTCCGCTGAGACATTCACCGCAGAACGCCCACTCACCTGCGATCCCAGCGCCGAAGGGATCGTTCGCAGCACGTTGAGCACCAGGCAGGGCTGCCGCCCCCACGCATTGGATCCGGTCATCGCCACTTTTCCCCGCACCGTTCCGCCCAAACGCACATCTCCGATTCTCGACAAATCAGCCATCGGCCCCCCTCCTAGGCCCGGCATCGCAAGGCCGCCGCCACACCGCCCGAAATCACCGCAACCAGCCAGGCCGACCCCGGCAAACGCTGGCAGAGCACCACCACAACAAAGCAACCAGTGGTGAACAGCCCTGCCAGCTCACGCATCAGGGCTTGGGGGCTACATCTCATAGGGGTTCCATTCCGGCCCTGGCTCGATCTTCGATGAGCAAAACCGCAAGGGCAACCCACTGTGCCTTGCGCACCTGGCTAGCGAGGAAAAATCGCTCGACACCAAGCACAGTGCCTCCTTCTGCCCTCGCTCTACGGCATCATGCCCGACAGAAACAGCGGCCCTTGTAAAAACACCCAGTTTCATCCAGAGGCCCGAAGAGTCGTCGCACCTTGGTCAGCTGGGCGAAAAAAGGCAAGAACTTGCACATCCCGCTGCCTTCGCCCCAGCATTTCCATGAGAATTGCTCATCATTGCCCGACGCCCAAAACATCTGGCACCGGACTACCAGCCAAACATCGTGGATGCTAGCGTGAGCTGGCGAGCGGTTCAACCGGGGTGGAGCCCACCCACCTTCTGCCGACGTAACACCTGCCCCCTACCGCAACACCAACCGAGCGTCCCTACTGAAGTGCCCGAGGCTGCGAACTACCGCTGCGCCTTCTGCTCATCCCGAAGCTTGCCAGCGACCAGCGCTCCGGCATCGAGGTCATCGTGCGGAAGCCACCAGGCTGCGCCAAGCTCAATGACTATCCTGATCAGCCAGATCACCACCAATTACGGCCTCGACATCTACGCAACCCCGCCTGCACCTTGCCTGCGCCCCTCGGCATGGAATCCCCTGATCCGGGCAATTTACGCGCTATACCCACCGCCTGGCCACTGCTCAACGCCTACCGGAGGCCCAATGTGCTGCCCTACCCTCATCCCCCATTGCATCACAGCCCATCCCCTCGTGCTCAAGCAGAACCCGCCCCTGGCAGGCCAACTCAACGGCCTGCTCATCGCAATCCCGCCCAGTGCCTCGAGCCTGCTGCGCACCACCTTCATCTCGCTTCCGAGCAATCCGAGAACAGTTCGAGCACTGCTCGCCTTCGTGAAAAAACAAATTCCACCATTCGGGCGTGTCACCTTTCTTCATAAGAGGAACCGCCGCCCGCTTATCTGCCCATCAGTTCCCCTGTGCATCGAGCGCGCAACCCTGATAACATTCAGCAACCGACGCCGCGGCCCGCAACGCCAGGCTGGTCGGGCCGCATCTTGATTCGATCACAGGAAAAAACCCAGCCATGCGAGAGCTGGTACCTCCCCGCTTCGTCCCCGATTGAGGAAAAGGCGGTCTCATGGCGTAAGCGGTCTGCGCCAGCCTGCCCCTTCCGGCGGCGCCAAATCCCCAACCCCCCGGGTGGCGGGCCCCCTTTCCCCCCCGACCACTACGAACCTTGGAAGCGCTGGTGCACAAAAAACCATGTGCCAACTCAGACCGGTGCAGGACTGAATCCTGCTTCCATACGCCTGTAGGACCTTCCTGATTCTGCCTGTGCTGGCCCCAACCGCTGCTGGATTCAAGATCAACTATTCCTTCTGACACGTGGAAGCAGGAAGAGCCGACCAGCCCACTCCAAACAAACCGAGATAGAGCACGACGCCCAGGGTCGCCAAAACAAACACAAACCCCCGTCATTAGACAAAACTCTGATCCGGGACCGCTAAGTGACCCGTCAATCAGCACGGGGATACACCGCACCTGGGGAAGGTGTCCCCTGGTCATCACCTCCCAACGAAGGGCATGCCACCCCGCCTCATCTACCCGTAATTCCGGAAACCATTCTGGAGGCTACGAAAGAAGATCCTCGAGCTCTCAATGGCAAGTGTGCATGCCGCCCCTGGTATGGTCACCGTGGCGCCCGTCCCCAGCACTGGGAGTCAAGCTCGCTATCGCAAAACCGTCAGGGAGTCACCGAACCGAGGTGAACTGGGCGAAGCTGATTCATTTCCGGGATGATCGCAAAGCCCGGACATCCGATGCACGATGGCCCCAACCAGCAACGGCCGCCGCTGGGCCTGGCGGTCCGTTCGCCAGCTCCACCCCCATTGGCCTTCCTGAGGCTGGATCTTGCCCATTCAAGATCCTGACGAAGCAAACAACCTGGCCCGTTCATCAAGCGATCGAAAAGGGGAAACCAAGCCCCTCACTTCCGAAGCGAGAAAGGCCCGATGTTCCACCCGGCACCCCGATTCCCCTCATCTCTTTTAGCTAACATGCCTATACTCGAGTCGGTGCAGTTCTCGAGGTTTCCCTTCCAATGCGAGTTTCTACATCATTGCTTCTTACGCCGCAAACCGCGCACCAAAAAACCGCCAGAGCAAAACTGGTGGGGCAAAACTCAAATCTTCTACGATCGGGCTGCGCCGTTCCATCTTCCTTGGTCGACGACAATCATCGGCAAACAAACGGCAACCCAAGTGCTGTATGCCTTGCGATTCCAAGGAATGGCCAGATGAAGCACGCTACCCCTTCAGGGTCTCCCACGAAGCTCAGTCCGACTTTGGCCCAGGGACGAGAAGGATGATGGTTATGATGGCGGGGAAACCGCTCTCACCAGGTTTCCTGGCATCGAAAAACCCCGACAAGGGCCAAGCCTGGGAAAAAACGGGTCCAAGAAAGCTGCAGAAACAAGGGCGGCAAGCTCTTCTGGAGAAAATTTTTTCCGGTTTAAAAATTTCTCCTTCT
>Ga0163217_1042412_pt1 | contig 11743 bp, 7 predicted proteins | sample SynspAceP_FD_185933 | JGI IMG/M metagenome (GOLD analysis project Ga0163217, IMG submission 185933) | Saline lake microbial communities from Ace Lake in Antarctica - Synechococcus sp. Ace-P (PacBio error correction) | ecosystem: Environmental > Aquatic > Non-marine Saline and Alkaline > Saline ... | reverse complement strand
GGAGTGGACTTTTCAAAAAATCATGGGAACGCTATCGACAGAGTTACAAGTAATTGCCTGTCGCTATCTTATTAACACTCATTCCATTACGATCACATTGGGGCATTAGAAGGACTCGACAAAACCTATAATATTCCGGTTTAGTTAGTCCACTAGAAAGACTGCGCCAATGGAACCCTACCCACTTAACCTTTTTCGCAATCGCTCTTTAAAACTATTATTGCTTCAAACCAGCTGAATATGAGTTCGAAACGATGGAAGATTACAATTTTTGATGGAATCGAACCTTCGTAGTTTGGTCCCTACTCCTGGTCATTTCCTCACTGGTGGACGTAGCTTCTATTTTTTCTGATTTTGTTAATCACTGGTGATGCGTATTTAAAAATGTGTGGAGCGTTCTGGATCTGCCCTTTAGTAACTCAAAAGATTTATTTAAGTGGTAGGTTTAAAGAACAAACTCTTTACTTAGCCGATAAGATGCCTTAAATTTATCCAGGTCATGGGATGAGAGAATCGACTATTGGACAGAAAAACTATCCAAATCCCTTTTCAATTAATTCTTAAACACCAAAGTGGGTACTGAAACAAAGAACCACTTTTTTAATTTTTACACAAGGAGTAAATAATCTATTTTGAAAACTATTTTAGTCTTTACAATACTCAGGTGCGGACCATCGCTATGAGTGAAGACCAAAATCGTACTGGATAAAGTTCATCCCTATTAATACAGTTAAGTCCATTACAAATAACACAGCCATTTATTTGTTATAAAAGAAGCCCAGGAACTTGATTTAGGAGGATTTTTTTCAACTTGCCTTCTCCTCATATCACCCTAAAGAAATGCTGGCTTTTAAGAAAAGCAATCGAACAAGGCTATTCTTTTGCGATGAGCTGTATGGTATGTTATATTACTCACGGAAACAAGATTACTTCTAGAAAACAGCTTGATTTTCAGATTCTAACTTGAGTCTTACGCTCTTGACCTATTGTTCTTTACCGGTTTGCCGCGCAAGTAATGAATTGGTTCAGATATGGATCTATACAACTCTCCAAAGTGTTTCTGTTGGTAGCTTATCCGATGAAAGCTCAAAATAAAGGTGTTTTAGTCGTTATGACATGATGAGATTCATACCGCTCGTTATGTGACTAAGACACATACTTCAAATGTTGCTACCTTTTCAAAACACCTACTTTTGGACCATTGGGTTTGATTTCTTAAAAAATGAAGTCTTATTTTCCAAAAAACTCTTACAGAAGAAAAATTCACATTTCTTCTGTTTGATAAAAAATGTTGTATGTATTAAGAGAGAGCTTTATTGCTTGGAATGCCGACCGGTACCCTTTTTGAAAGCTTTAAACAAACCTGGAAACCGAGGGCTAGTCACGAAGCTCTAGGGTGACGGGTTTAATTTGCCACCTGCTGTCTTACTTCGTTGCATCATATTAGATAAAAAAAAGATTCCGTGGTTTTTAGTTCCCGTTCATTAATGAATCGCGCCAAGATGTTATACGGACTATTTGGGTGTGGAAAACAAACTACATGAAGCTGGAGTATCTTCACCAATGGGTTTGACCGGTCTAAAGCTCGCATTAAATTTAATGGTCGCTTTAGATACACCACTTCGAGACCCAGTAAATTTGCTCAGTATTTTAATTGAAATTTAATGGGCATGCGCTAAAAACAATAAATCGCATATTATAAAGGAAGCTGAATCCAAAAGATAAAAAAAAACACAGCCTAGACTAGTTATTATAAACCCAGTTCGTCTGGCGTATTTGTTGTGGGGCTTTTTAAATGTTGAGAGAGGTGACTAGGAGATAACCCTATTTGTCCATATGTTGCTATTTTCTCGGCCCTATAAGGATGGAAACTCCGCTCCAAGCTCCTGAATGGCCCTGGCGCGATATTCCAAGGTCAGCATCACTGTGTGCGACCCTATTGTGTCTAAAAAAGATAGTCGTGCATCCGACTTTCCACCAAATCGTTTCATAGCCGAGTATATGTGATTGTGCGAATGACTGTCCGATCGTCCAGATCCGTGAAGATCTTGATCAGGTCGCTATTGACACCCATTCTCTCGCAGCGAGTCTGCGTGCTTCGTACTTGATCCCTACTATCAAATTTGTAGTCGTTGCTCTCACTTAACAAACTCTCTCAGGCCGATCCTGTTTTCGCGCTCCCATTAACAATGCTCGCGCAATAAGCTATCCCTTAGGCGCTGGACCCCCAGCTAACAGCTCTTCTTATCTCATTCTCGCTCCCGACACAGGATGATAGGTCATTAAGCCATTGTCTCCTCTTTACTATACTCTACAAAGTCGCAATATTGTACCGATTGTTGTCAGCAACTTTCGCTCGCAGACTCTCCGTAATATGAGAGCCTCACGGAAGTTTTCTTCGAGTGCCAAGTACTCATTATTCCATAAATTCGTTCCACTCAATAAAGGGCTCTCTGAGAAACATAACCAATTCGCTTTCGCAATCAGATAGGGCAAGTCACAAATCGGTTGTCTCTCCCCAGAAGTATTTTGCTCCAGATTCGGTAGATAAAATCTTTCCAAGAGTGCAAAATTAAGGGTTCGGTCCGTGTGTCCTCTCCATTGGGCTGGAACTACAAAACAGTGCTTGTCACTCCAAGTCCGTGGTTGTACTTGGAACGTGAAACATCTTTATAACACGCATATCCTTACACCTCGATCATAACGCGAAATCAGACGCTTCCGGAAACGCCCACTCCACGTCCTCATGAATTACGTATTCCTTCTCAGATTTTTTTCAACTGCTCCATATCAACGCATCTGTTGATTACGATTCCGTCGGCTCCAGAGACTGCTTTTTGGAAAACAGTTAAATTGAACTTGGGGGTCGCAATCCGCTGCAAACCGGTTAATGGAGTAATTCTGGGTTTTACTAATAAAAATATGATAGCATGAGACAAGGTGTCCCATGCTATAGCCTTTCTCGAAGCTTTGGGATACCGATTGCTATCCAATAGCAGGAAAAGATTTAGCACAACAGGTCCTGATCTCGCGTCGTACGAATGAGAGCAACGATCGAATACCGAGCTGGATGCCATATATGTGCAACTGGTTATATTGTTGCTTCTTTCAAGCCAATGTATGTGCTCAACATTGCTACGACGGAATCAGCTTTTCTGCGTTCCTTTTTTCTTCACCTTCTTTTGGGTTCTGCTTGATAAGCCTTTACTCAACGAAAGTCACCTAACACTACTACTTAGAGTTGAGCAAGATTTAATATTGCCATCCTCTGTTTGTGTTGCTCCGGCAGCAGATTTTATACCATGATATACGAGCGTCTCAAGAGTGATAGCCAAGAAGCTAATTGGTACGAAGTCTAGTAGCCATAGAAGTGTGATATTTTCGGTTTCTTCAAGTCTAGGATACACGAGAATTCCGCACTGCCACCAATAATGGATATCATTCCATGAAAATGAAAAAACAAGGTTTGATCTGTACCAAATTACAAACGTTGTATTATTCAACAGTGTATTTTATCTTCCAGTAATTCGACTCATCCGTGTGCTCTTCCCGAAGTCTCAGTAGGCTCTCTGAATGTATGCGACTTGCATGGTCAAACGCCCCGCTTTGGCAGGCCCTGGGAAATAATCCCTAAGAACTCTCGCTTTATTCCATAATTTGGAATTACGTAAGTTCTGCAACGATTTGTGTCCCTATATAAGCTAATAAAATGACGAGACGCTCCAGTCCGAGCCATATAAGCCCTTGTACGTACCTCATATAAAAACTCGGCGAAATTGTAGAAATTATACGCCTGGATCTCTCCGCCGGCTAAAGGATGCTGCTGTCTCTGAAGAATCCACTAGGCTCGTTCTCTCGTGAACTAGTCGTTGATGGCTTAGACTGGCAGCCAGATGTGCATAAATTCAAAGACTAATAACAATAGAATCATTTAGTTCCCGGAATTTCTCTCTCCCTTAATCAATTGGCCCAATTGAGTTTGTATTTTCCTGCGAAACAAAGTATAGAAGGAAGGAGTATATTTTTATTGAACTCCTTTTAGTGTAGTTTACTTTCTGTTTCGACTAACAGATACTCGCCCTCTCTTATACTCTTGTCATTTCTTTCTAAGCATGATTTTTTACTATGAAAACGCACTCACATTTTGAACAAACTGGAAATCTCTCTCTCTTCACATCTCGGTTATCGCTCGTCTCTTAGAATGTAAAACTAGAAGCGCGTGCCTTATTAAAGTACGAGTTGTTACTCCAAACATAAAGGACGGGATTGGCTATTATACTTATCTTTAATTCCCAATATACATTGAACAAAGTCCTATTTAAACTAGAATAGAAAAAGCGATAACTCCTCTCAAGATAGATGAATGGAGTATCGTTAGATAAGAAAAAGCTTGGACTTATAGTATGGGTACCGACCAAAAGTTAGAGTAAATAATCTAATTTTTTGGGCGGTCTTTTTTATGGCTAAAATATTCATGCTGATTAAAATTGAAAATTGTAAAGGAAGTATCAAAATGGGAACGTGACATATGATCTATGGCAAAAAAAATATTGTTATGCAAGTTTCATCAACCTTATTAAAACAGTGGGTCAATTCTTATACTCATTATGGAAAGAAGGGGCTAATCCGAAAAAAAAACAAAAGAAGTCTATTTCTGTTCATTTCAAACTAGATGATTACAATTTTATGAAACGAACAGGTTGCTTCTTATCAAGAAACGGCCTAATTCCTTCGGAATCAGAGAATTTCTCTATCATTGCGAACTGGAATCGTGCATTTTAATAAAAAAAGGTATAGAAGGACCTGAAATTTCAACCAAAGGGGCGACCTTCTATGTCTAAACATCCAAAGAAAAAAAAATTAGAAAGTAAAGGAAAAACTATTGTCTAAAGAGCAAGAACTTTAAGCATGGAGAATGGCCTTCTACGCTAGAGATTGCTTACTTAAAAAAAGTTAAAAAAGCTTACGAGGGAGAATGCCGGGAATGCCTTTACTCGAAAAGCACAAGCGGCCGTGGCATTCGAGCTTCAAAGAGAAGGATACAAAAATAAAAGGATGTCCTTGTAGTTGTAATATTCCCGAAGCGACGTATCATTATCATTTAAAAGCGATTGAACACAGGACGAACAAAGATATAGCTCTAAAAAATAAGATTTCAGAGCATTTATCGCTTTTCAAAGAAACGCTATGGATTTAACAAGCGGATCACGAATGAATTAAATAAAACTGGATAGATGATCAATCATAAAAAAGTTTATCGCTGATGAAAGAGTTAGATCTGAAGTGTATTAAATTTACTCGTAAGACCTCGAAAGTATAACTCTTACAAAGGAAACCGTTGAAAAAAACTGAAAAAAATCTTACTAAACGGAACCGGTTTTCTGACTCCGCTTGCATTGCAAAAAATTAGTGACAGATATAAAACTGAGTTCAAATGTACTTTATGATCAGAAACTTATCATTAACCCAATTATGATTATATTAATGGAGAAATCATTCTCGTTTGGTATTAGTAAACGGACAAACATTAGATTTTAGGTATTACGTCCTCTAGTAGAAAGCCATTTCAAATCTGTAAAAGAAACGGGACATTTCGCACTACGATTCACTCTGATCAAGGCTGGGCATTATCAGCATTAAATAAAATCTGGAGATCATTTTTAAAAAGAATAAGCTCTTTCAGGAGTATGTCTCGCAAAGCCCACCTGTTCTTGATTAATGCCCTCAATGGAAAAGAATTTCTTTGGGATTATGAAACAGAAAGTATCACGGCGAGGCCTCTAATCTAGTTACCTACGATCAACTTAAGAAACAGATAGAAAAGAGTATATCGATTGGTATTAATACTATTCGCACAAAACAAAAAACTGGCTGGCTTAAGTCCAGTAGAATTACCGAACTCAACCAGCCAGTTGGCTGGCACATAATATTTAAACTCTAACTTTTAGGGGTCAGCACCATGTCCCAAGCTTTTTTTAATTTATTGCTTTAAAGAATTAGGCCGTTATTTTTGTCTTTGTCTGTTTCACAAAAAAGAAATATCAAGTGTATTCACTTTCTTGTGCTGGAAATAACGTAAATGGAAAAATCTTCTTCTCCATCATTAAACAAAAAGTTTGATTGTGGAGGCTTCGAGAAACCCTTGCATCTGAGTCAATGGCCGCTTGAGCGTAACTGCACGCGTCTCTCTCTTATTAGTGAGCCCAGTTTTGTACGGAGTTCACTTGAATACACGCAACGCTTTATCGTATTCGGACCAACACTTCATTCCTGATTTTGAAAAAGCCGGAATGATTCCTGCTGCCTCTTTCAATTGAACGAATTTCATTTTGCAGTGTGGTTAGTGCCAAACGGATTCTTGGTCTTTCTACGATAACTTGAGGTTGACCTTGCCTTAATTTTTCCAACCTCCACTACCGGTCGCCTGTATTAGTTGTCCCTCAGACATACAGCAACCTCTTGGAATGCGTTAAATTTATGAATCCAACCATCTTTGAACAGTTGGAACGGCTGCTTCAACTTCAGAGTTCCATTACCAACCCATCCACCAAATAAAATTATTATCTTCCGTATTATTATCTTGGAAAGTTTGGAGGGGCAATTAGAATTCAAAGCCTCTATCCATTCTTTTAAAGGTTGATCATCTGCGTAAAAACTTACTGTTTTTTTGAATTCACACTGTAAATTACCCAGATTTGCGTAAATATTATTAAAAACTCCATCTTCCTTTAGCCGTATTTAGTCCTTGTGGAGAAAAAAGATAAAGCAAGCTTTCTGTTCGAATTGCCACTAAAAAATCTGGACATTCCCACATAAAAACTATCCTCATTGCAATGATCTATAGAAGGAGCCTTTACAAGTCCAATCGATTAGGTTGGTTGAATGTTAAATTAACGTAATTCCCCTGTTAGGTTATCTTTTTGAGCGCCTACACCATCCACCAATCGTTATTCTCTTCTTGCCCACACTTTTGATCTTCTTATGTTCTGTATAACCACTTGGTTGAGCTATGACTGGTCCTTTTTTCGAAATGTATTCCATCTTCTGAGGACTGCTAAACATGATAACTTTTCGCGTTCATTTTTTTTCATTTGGACATTACCGGTATAAAATAAATACAGTTTATTTTTCAATGATACGGCCACTCCAGAATAACAGCCATCTTTATCAAACCATTCATCTGGCTCCAGAGCTATGGTTGATTATCAATGGATTAAGTCATCGGAAGTAACATGGCCCCAGCTTTTGGTCGTATGGGTTAGCTGCCGGTTTGATTCCATTGGCTAAAAGGACGTGATACCACCCCATAAAACTGACATCAAATCCCGTCTGCGGATCCATTTAATAAATCCTTAGGACTGTGATATGATACCCCAATCCATATTTTCCCATTGTTTTATTTCTGTTGCCATTTTTTAAACTTCCTTTCACGCTTCCTAGTTCATTTTTTCATTTACTCGCTGTAACCAAAGAAAATTAAGTTAAGTAAAGCCACAGAAATGCAAATCACCATTTCGTCAATAAATACGATAATTTGGTTATTCAAAATACAATAAACAGTTTTCCCTGGAATAACGGTTTATGCCATAACCTGAAGCTTTCTAATCCCATTGATTATTTCCAAAGAATCCGCCGGGGCCTGCATCCACCAACTAATCCGAAGGATAAAATGGCTATAACATATCTCAAATTCACACCAAATACTGCTGGGTTCGGTAATCCCCTAGAAAAGCAGATAAGGTCGAAAGGGAAAGCTTAAAGCTTTCAATTTTTTTAGATTTTGTTTTCATCGCTACTGCTAAAGGATGCCTCCACCTTGTGCGGGCTATACTAGCTTGATAATGCCGCTTGAAAGGGTTTCTCCAGTATTTGTCAATAAGTTGAATTCTAGAAATTTAAAATAGATGGTAATACCGGTTACGACAACAATTTTTGTTTAATCCACCGATAACTAATCCAAGCTAACCCAAATGGCCAAAGCTAATGCAGACGTTGCATTTAATACAACTTCTTCTAAAGAGTGAAAAAACAGGTCAAGGCCAAAAAAATAGCGATAAGATACTCATAATTTAATCAATGTCAAAACGCGTTGTAAGCAATAAACTAAATACTCTTGGAACCACGTATTTGCGTATCCATCTTTCCTAGTTTAGCTCTGCAAAACCAGCAATAAAAGGCCGGTAGAACCGTTCTTGATAACCTCTTACAGGAATTTCAAAACCAAACATCGTAATTGGATCCAGCGCGTTGCCGCCTTGCAACTGGCCATAGGGCATTGGGAAGGACCGGATTAACTAGCATCAACCTAAACAATCCCCAATAACGGGAGATCCGCACACTTTGAATGAAAGACCAAAGCAAACTTAAGGTGGTAAAAATGCAAAAGCGTGCTCAGTTAATACTTGGCGATATACAATAAAAGTTGCCACTAATCTCTGCTGGTACTTAGGCCGAAAGACGCTAATACTTGTATCTTGCGTCAACCAAAGCCACGCAATCCCATAAATAGTCCTGTTGCCAACCAAAACTGGAATAATCGGAACAAATACGTCTCCAAAGCGTCCGATCGTCCCGTTTGAACTACATTTCCTTGCTTTTTTAGGCTTCTTGTTTCATATCACTTGTTGCAGCTTTTTCCAGGAGCTCCTTAACGCCATCACTTCTTCATAAATTTGTATTAACGGTACCGTTCCAAAAATGATTGAACTTGCCCTGAAATTATAAAAATGCTCCTTTTTACCTTGTTCAATCATTTTCTATCGCTTCCTTTTTAATTTTCGGATTTACCTTTTTTTTCTTTCCTATTTACATAATTCTCAAACGTGTCGCACAATGAGTACCGATTGGATAATTTCATTTCCACTACTGCTTCGATTACTTCTTTAGCAATTTCTTCGTTATCCGTCATTTTTTATTTCCTCCTTTTATTGTTTGTTGCTTTTTGGACGGTTCTTTTTTCATTGTAACGTTTTTATTCTATTTTGTCCAGTTTACAAAACTAGTTTAAAAAAAATAGTAGTCAAATACATTTCAATCCTTTCCTTCAAAAAATAAATCCCTGGCTTCTCCTCACTAATGATGTAACTCAGGTCTATCAGTGAGGGAATTTGGGATTTATCATAATTGTTTTAATTCACTTTTTAGGTCGATCATTTTTTATTAATTTATTTTTCAAAAACCGTTTTTCTTTGGAATAGTCGATCCTTACCAATAACGAAAAGAAATTTTTTTACAGCTATTTGACCTAACTTCTTTGATTACGCATTTACTTTACAGTCGTAATGGTTGGTGAGGACGACTGTCGTAATTTATACACCAAAAGCCAGATAATGAAAAAAACAATCCGGAATCTCTAATTTTCAAGATGTGCAGCTTTTAATTACAGCTAAAGCATATTATCCGTCGCACAAAGTAATATAAAAGGAAGCTATTACTGGAGCGGCAATACTTCTAAAACTTGTTGGTAATTTTTTCAAAAGTAAACTTATTTCAATCATTTTTACTGTGCTATCTTTTGTTTCCTATAACGTCAGCTAATTACACCTTTTTGCGCAGTTGTCCTACCGCTACATCTTGCCTCAAAACACAATTCAAGGTACAAAAGTTTGTGTCCTAACATGAGTAGCAATTATTCTATTTTAAAAAACCCTGCATTCATAATTCCACGTGGACGATCGAGTAAAGGTCTTCAGCTTGTTGGCCTTAATAAAAATAACCGGAAATACCGACATCAGCAATGGCCTTTTTTGTGTGCTTCTGTGCATAACCGTTGCAAATAAAGAATCCCTGCAACCTTCTGACTCGCTAATGAATCAAATACTTTCAAATTTCTCTCCTCGAAATTTCGATCGTATTCAGTGATTCAGTAGTTGAAAATTTTTCTTTCTTAATCCTTCATCAATAGAAAATTAAAACCCCCCCCAAAAAAAAAAAAAAAACTTCATTTGCAGAATAAGAATCCTAGCCGTGAATAATCGTTCCAATAATAGCGGTTTTTTTTCCGCTTTCAGACTTTGGGCCAAACGGTTATTTGTATATAGGCCAGTTCTCAGCAACGATTAGGCCTAAATTTCTTTTGGTTTTTGACTCACTGATCCACCATTTAAATATCTGGAAAACGTACTTTAGCAAACCCCAGCTTGTGTTAGCGAAGATCGTGTATTAAGTTACCATTTCTTCACCGTTTTGATTCCTCTACCATTTTATTTTCCAAGTCATGCTTGCTTTCACTTGTTTACCTACATCTCCAGTCATAATACGGTGAGCAGGAATTATTTCCCTTCTTCATCTCAAAGAGACTCATTTGGCTATTTATTGTTGCCATAGTAAACTTATTTTTCAAATTTAATGTTTAAGATGGGTTAATGTTATGAGTTGTCAAAAATCCTAATCAATGTATCTATTGCCCCAATCTAAAGTATTTGGGAATTATTCACATGTAGATTTTGTATCAATATCTAAGTAACGGACACGGTATTCGTTTTCTGTAAATTGTTCCTTCTACTAACTTTTTCAGGTTTAGGCGTACGGACCAATTTTTTGAAAAGGGGTGCCTGAAAAGTGCAACCGTTTCTTCTTGTATACGAACCATCTTTCTTTTTTCCAAAAATTCAACAATGCAAAAGGACTTTTAGCTGTTACGCAAAGAGTCCCTGTCTCATCGTATACATGAAATTTCAGGTAACAAAATAAATTTATTGTAAGACATGGGCTTGTGTCGTATTTTTATTTTTTGATTGAGCGGGTTGGGATATGCTTAATATCTTACCGCATACTTGAAGCACCAATCCATGCTAATCCTTTTTTAGCTAATATCTCTCCTCTTCCTACACCCAACTCGTTGGCTTTGTTTCGCCTGACATTGCATTCATCACATTGACAAACATAGAAAAAATAGTTAATTGCTTATTTAGCATCCACATTCATAGTAATTTAATTTTTGGTGTTCTCTTTCAAAAATTCTGGTTTTTCATAGTCATCCTCTTTTCATTTCCTCTAATTCTTACACAAAATATATCAAATACACCCCATTTAGCGCAGCAAAACAAATGCGTACAAAAATCTTTATTTTTCATAAAAATTGCACTACAACCTTTTGTTTGTAGTGCAAAAAACGTATTTTTATACATTTAACTATTCTTAATCTACATTTTTTGCAATAAATCGAATTGTGTTTTGTTATTAAAATGGTAGTACAACCCTTTTGGTCCATCAAATTCTGATGACTACCCGATTCTTGGATAATTTTATCAGGCAATATTAAAAAAATTCTTTTGTACTGTTTTTGATTTGTCGATAAATCGGTTGAGGCAATGATAAAAAGCTGTTCCTTCCTTCTAACAAACGATCGAAAGCCCCTCTTGTTAAAAGAATTTTAGTTTGTGTATCAATACCTTTGAAAGTTTCGCTTCATCTAGGGAATAAATTACTTTTGAGAAATCGGCTAAAACAAATGTACGAGCAAAAAGGAAATTAGTTTTGACGTTGTCCAGTCTGGGAACAAAATTGTTTTGCTCCTCGAGCTCATTGATTTACAGTATCATAAACCCATTTTTTTTTTTGTGCATTTTGATTAAAAAATATCATTTTGCGCCCACCCGGGGAACAAATTTTTAAAGGGGGGCCCGCATTTTTTGCATTTATTTTTTTTTCTTCTTCTGTTTTGGGCATTTTTTTTTTCTAAAAAAAATTTTTCCCCATTTAAGTTTTTATGTTTCTCCATGATTAGTACCATCTCTCTCTT
>Ga0163217_1028361_pt1 | contig 11744 bp, 14 predicted proteins | sample SynspAceP_FD_185933 | JGI IMG/M metagenome (GOLD analysis project Ga0163217, IMG submission 185933) | Saline lake microbial communities from Ace Lake in Antarctica - Synechococcus sp. Ace-P (PacBio error correction) | ecosystem: Environmental > Aquatic > Non-marine Saline and Alkaline > Saline ... | reverse complement strand
TACTCACAAGGGGCCGATGCTTGGTACGCCGTCTATGATCGATGGGACGTCGAACCGCCCCCCCTTTGACCTGCCTGCTCGGTGGACGTGACGATTTAGCGAAAGACAACTTGGCCGACGCGCAGTCGGGACGCGGCACACTGGGCAGGCCCCCGAGGCCGGCTACTCGCGCCTCGCGAGCAAAGTGGCGTGCATCCCCCTCGGCACCGTACGACCGCCCCGCCGCCGTTCAACCGCGAACCGCCCGAAACCGACGGCACCATGCCACCGCTGGAAATGGGCGGGCCACCGATCGAAACATCGCATCGCATGAAAGAGGGCACCGTGACGTTGGTTCCGACTGGATCGGATTACTGCCATCGTTGATCGGTGTCGGGTTATCGTATTCTGTTTCCGCAAGCGTCAAGATTGGACCCATGATGTTGTTCGTCGTCGTGGGCCGCGGCGATGCTGTCGATGGCGATTGTGCGTGGACGGGCGACGCGGTGGAGGCGAATTCCTCTTAAGTTATGCCGTCGCTGGTGTATGTGCTCGCGGTTTATCCGGCGCGCATCCACGTGATTCAATTACTACCCGGTATTGAAGTGCGAGTGGCGGTCAACGCGGTGCGGCCGGGCGGGCACTCCGGTCACGCGGTGTTGGCCCTGTACCCTCGCCGGCCGTGACGACCCGCCATCGGACCTCGGTTCGTGTACACGGAGTAACTAAAAAACCGATCACAACTTCGGTTTGTATTCGGCCATCCGGTGTGGTCGGCGACGTGGTCGATTTTGTTCTCGTATCTGCCTGCCGCTCTGCGAAGTATTGCACCGAAGTTAGCGGACAAAGCCAAACGAAGAAGAAGAAAAAAAGGGGATCGATTTGCTGGCGAAAACTGCAGCCCGATCCTAACGCCGCGTCCCGGCTTCCGCACGGACTTGGAGTTCGCGCCTGGTGGGCGGGTTCGTCGGTTATTACAGGGAAACCACCGGGTTGTCGCGGGTCGGTGTCTCGTCGGACTGGGGATCGCATCGCTCGGGTTGTTCCGCGATCACGACATCGGTGCAGTGTTGAAACTGTTCGATCGGAGGCCTCGGATTCTTCGCGATTACGCCTGCGCTCGAAGAGAACTTTGGCAAACTTCGTGCCGATGGAAATCGTCGTGCGGAGCCGCCGGAGATGCAGGCAGTGAACGGTTCGAAACCGGATTCGCTCGTTCGGGAAAACGCCGGACTCGCTCGCCGCGACTTCGCTCACAACGACACCCGTTTCGAGTCCGGGGGAAACCGAGAGCAAACGCGACGGCGTGACCTCACTGGACTTACTCGCTCGCATCGAGGCGGGTTTCACGAATCCGGATCGCGTCACCCGGACACTTGGGGAAAGCGGGGACCGGGGAAAGTCGACAGCATCGAGCATGGACACGTTCCTGACGACGCTGCCGGAGGTGAATAACGCGATGGGACGCGACCCGCACCGCCGCGATCCGGCGTCTCTTGGAAGGCAAGGACGAAATGTTGGCGAGTGATTATGTTGAATCGAACGCAACGGACGCTCGCCGGCAGTGAAATTGTTGGCGACTGAGTTGCGAGTCAGCTGCGTGTCGACAATGATTACGGGTCTGTTCATCAACGACCTGCGAGAGGTGGTCACCCCCGATGATCGAAGCCTACGGACCCGAGCGGCTTTACTCCGAACACTTCGGCCGCCGCGAGGGGCGGGTTCACAGGGAAAACAACGCGTTCCTCGTGGTCGGCAAGGACTTTAGTCAATGGTTGTCCGAAGCCCACTCTTCGTCAAACCGAGGACGGGTCGGCCTAACGCATCGGCAATCTACCTAGTTACGTTGCACGAACTGCTCGGTAACGAAGCGATTCGCGCCCGAATTGGATCGACCCCAACAGCCCCGACGCGAAATTACCAAACCGGGCGAAAACCGAACTGGGATTCTGTTCGTCGGTTCCGCCGACGCGGTGATTTGGTCGATGGGATCGAACAGTCACTCGTCAAGCCAACGTGCCGACGCCGAACGCGGCACCTGCGGTTCGGCCTCGAAAGCGTCGGAGTTCCTGGTCGCGGCCAAAGCGGCTGATTCGCGCCGATGAGATTCGCGAGCCCATCCGATCGAAAAAGAAATCTTGACGCTGGCCCATGTCCTCCGGTGCAGGAGGTGGCAACCCGAACGCGGATCCGTATCAGCAAAGCGCGATCGGCGCGTGCCGTGTTGCGATGTCGAAACGGCAGTCTCGCCCCAGGTGATTTACAACGGCGTGGTGCCGGTCGTTTACAAAGCACAACGGACACTGCTGAGCAGTTTGCTCCAATCGATCATGATGGCGTTCGTCTTGATTGCGATTTCTGATGTTCGTGTTGCTCCAATCCCGGTAGTTCCGTCCGCAGTGGTTGGCAAACGCGTAACATTCTACGGCGTTTGCCGCGGGCTGCCGTTTCGATGATCCCGAACCTGTTCCGGTGATCCTGATTCTTCAGGGATCATGGGATTGTGCGGTGGCGCGCGTGGATATTGGTACGATGATGGACCGCGATCGGTTGCGATGGGCGTGCCGTCGACGACACGATTCACTTCTTTCGTGGTAACCGGCAATTTCTCGAACAGGGCAAGACCCGGTATGCGGCGGTGATCGAGACGTACCGCAAGGTCGGCTCCCGGCGATGACGCAGACGACGATCGGTTGGCGGCCTCGGTTTGTTCGTGTTCGCATTGTCGACGTTCACTCCGACGCAGCGATTCGGCACGTTGATGTTGTGAGGTTGGTGGCGGCGTTGATCGGTGACCTGATCCTGCTGCCGGCGATCTTGGTCAGTCCGCTGGGCAAGTTCTTCAAACCCCGATCGCGTTCATTTCGGAAAGCGGCTGATGTACCGTTCGCGAATCAGAGCAGCGCGACTGACGAGGAACGAGAACCCTGCGGACGCGGCGAACGGAGTCTGTTGAACCGGAACCGCAGTCGCTCATCGCGAAGCGAGGAACATCCCTGTCTTTGAAGCGTCCACAGCGCCACCGCGTTCGGCACCCAAAGCCCCAAGCGAAGTGAAATAGAGACCCCAAAACCACTGGATGGATCTTTTACAAAATCCGCCAAGATTAGGTTGGCGAAACACCCCGTGATGAGCGGGCCGTTGAAAAAAGGTCCCATCGACCAGGGAATGCGAAATGGGCACCCTCAACCCGAACAGTTCACAAGACTCGGGTAAGCACATCGGGGAAAAGGTTCGACAGAACCTCACGTTGGCGAGTCTCTCTTTTCCCTTCCCCCTCCCCTTCCCTTTTTCCCTCCCCCCCCCCCCTCCCCCCCCCCCCCCCCCTCCTCCCCTCCTCCCCTCCCCTTCCCCTCTCCCCCCTTTCTGAGACTCGCGATTTTCAGCGTCTTCAGAGAGACGCCTGCTACGTGATTGCCACCGAATCAAATTGTGACGATGCTGCTTACCAAGTGCAAAGTTCAGCCGGCCTTGTGAACACAGGCTGTGGCGAACGCAAGGCAGAGATTTGTGAATCGCCTATTTAATTGAAAAAGCATTTCTTGATAGCGTCCGGCAGTGGCCAAAGATCGTCGGCGACGTGGTCTTCGAGTTTTATCGACACAAGGCCCGCACGGGCGAGCATCGCAGGCAACACGGTGTTGCGCAACGATGGTCGCTGCGTCCAATTTCTCGCTGACACTGGCGTTCTCACTGATGGCGTGATCGAGCGTCGAGGACGCTGTCCTGCAGAGCCTTGACCAACGGACGTGTCATGTCGAGCGTGTTCGGTGGTCGAATTCATAAACCGACCATCTTCAAAAAAATTGGCACAGGTCGACGCCAATTCACTCTGATAGCGAATCGCTGCGGGGAGATTTTTTATAAAAAAAAAAAAAAACTGATCCGAGCGATGTTGGACGACCAATTTGGATTCCACGTCACTTTCAAACAATACTTTCAACAAATTAGGTTTCCCATCGATTGTGGACCTCTCGTTCCGAAAGCACACCGTAGTGCCTCAAACATTCGAAATCACTTCCGGCATTGCATCAGTTCAGCAACGCGTCTTGCGGTGCTCTTCAAATTCTTTCAGACCCGCCGTTCGGCTTCGGCGCTGCCCATTCGTCTGAATTATTCCGTCACCAATCGAAAAGGGACCGACGAGCCTATCTATTGATGTTCTCAGAGCGTTTGGATGGCTCCGTTGAGTTTTTCGGCGCTCGCCCACCGGTCAACCTCCTCTAGTTTCGTCGCCACAGTAGTCCACCGACTCGGCGATGATGGTGTTGATCGCAACGAGTGGTCCGGCGATCGATTGTTCCGACGACGGCCCGAAAACTCGAATCGGTGCCGTGAACGCGAACGGCTGGTTTCGTTCCGGTCTTCGGCGTCTTTGGCGAGCGGTGGTAAACACAATCCACTCCACACGCGTGAGCGTGCCGGTGTCAACGACGAGCCTTTCGGCTCCCAATTTGATCTGCTCGAACACGTGGGTGAGTTGGTCGCCCAGGAATCGAGATGATCGCCGGCGGAGCCTACGTTTGGCTCCCGAGGCGGTGACGTTGCCAGCGGACGCCACGAACGGCGCGAAGCAAACCCTGATGACGGTAGACGGCGCGAAATGATCGCGGCACAGAATACGAGGAACTGGCGTGTTCGTGCGGCGTGTCGCCGGGCGAGCATGTTGCCTTTGGGAACGGCGCCCCAAGGACCCAATTCACGTGCTTGCCCGAAACCGTTCACACCGGCCAAACGGTTTCTCGTGGCATCAAACAACGCCAAGCCGTATTTCTCAGCGGTCTTTCGTCAGCGTCGACATCATCTGCTGTTTGATGGTCGGCCGCAACATTCGCGGATCAACACAGGCGCGATCTCGAACTGGCCAGCGCGACTTCGTGATGCGCGTCTTGACGGGAAATCCCGAGTTTGAAAAGCTATTCAAAATTCTGCGTTCGGCATCCAATTTCCCGTTACTATATATAGAAACCGCAAAGGACAAATCTACCGCTCGACCAGTCTGCGCACGCGCACGAAATTAAGTGATCGTCGAACTCCTGTCCCTTGGAGGTTTGCTGCGGTCCCGATGAGTACGACCAGGCGGTTCCAAGAACCTGTGCAAGGACGGTTGCGTAGTAGAAAATGCGATCGACCAGAGAAATATACTTATGCTCCGGATCCGCACTTGAGGAAAACGAAACGCGCCGTCGCCGTCTGTGCGCCGAACAGTTTTGAGCACTCGCTGGGCCCTGTTTGCTTGAGTTTGCCTGCATCGAACGCAAGACAGGCGTTTTCTTGTCGAGTGCTTCGCCCGACCAGGATACGAACGCGGGTCGGAATTGCCAAAGCGTCGTGCCGTTCGGGTTCTCTTGAATGTTACGCCGGACTCGTCACATCCCAAAATCGTGTAACCGCGGGGCTGCGAAGTCACACGGAACCACCGTCGGGAAAACTGGAGCCGTCCGGTTCGCCCTGGATCAGTTGCTTGCCACTGAATTCTGAAGCGTGCTGCCTTCCGAAGTCGGCGGACAGGAAACTGTCGCTTGCTTTTTCCGCCGTGCCCCCGGTCAGCGGATTAAAAAGATGTGCGCGTAGTGGGTGGCTTCCTTTTTCAGCGCCCAATCCTTCATCGCGACGCGACAATGTCCGAAAACGTTAGGATCCAATGGGCCTCGTTGGATTTCAATCGTCTAACAGCGATTGATAAACCGCCTTAGGCAGCCGATTCCTTCATCAACCAATTTGGTTAAAAAAAAAACGTTGGTCGCATAATACTTCCTGCGGGCGGAAACGATCCACGAACTGAATCGGAGGTTCGATGCGGCGTAGTTGGTGACCGCAGCGACGGGCGCGGCCCGGGGGGGGGGTGGGGAACCGGACGAAGCGTAGCCGCACGTGGCCGGAGAACGAAGCCGAATCGTTCGAAGACTTTGGACGGCGAGAGCGTAGTGCTCATGGGGGGATTCCTTTGAGAGGTGCATCGAAAAACTGAATCAAAAAACATCAAAAACAGCGTCCCTGACCGTAACGGCTCCCCCCAAACTCAGGCAGGATTTTCCAATTTGCAGCCGTTTGTACAGGCAGCACGGCCTTGTACCGACAACGAAAACCCTGGGCATTCAACAGAAAAGAAGAATAGCCACCTTCAAATAATTGCTTAAGGAAAATCCACCTCACCTTAACCAATTCGTGAGTTGCCTCACCAAAAACCAACGTTGACCTCCGAAAACAGAACCCGTTCGCGGTTAAACGCAGGCAGATACCGGGTCGCGGATGCCTCGAAAACGAGCAGGGATTGATCACTTGATTGGAGGGCAACTGTCTCCATTATTCCCAGGTAGCCGCAGGCGACGAGTCAACAAAACCACGACCCGCTTGGGGTGCCGCGTTCAGTAATCCTGCGGAAAGCAGGTTCGGTAAATTCGTTGCGTCTAACCCCATTAGCCGTTTGGGCGTAGCCCCGCGTTCAACCTGACCGGGGCCAGACGGAATCTCGATGCTTGAGGAAAAAGTGCCGGACTTCGACAGGTACCACGCGGTACTTGCGATCTAAAAATTGGATGCGGTCAAAAAGTTTGGAATACGTTGTTGAAGTAAACATTTCTTTGACCGAACTTTTGAAGACCGTCTGGCGCGATGGGACGCAGCGTAGGCCGTCGCAAGCCGGTTCCGGGCATTCCACTCAATAGAAAATCACCCCGCAAAGAACAGTTCTGCCGGATGGGCGTCGGGTGTGAAACAGAAACTCCTTCATCCGGCCTACGCGGCCTGCGCTCGTTAAAAACGTTGAGCCCTTCCATCGTGCCCGGTGCTCGATGCGAATGGTCAACCTCCAATCCGTGCGGTCTGCAATAAGGACAAGATAAAAGTTTCGGCAGCGGGTAGTTTTTCCTTTTGGTCGAACGCGAGGTGACGGTGACCGGCGTGACCGGAACGGCCGCCGGCCGATCATCCACAGGCATATTTCTTGTTAACTGTAGATTCGACGCATTACCCGAGGTTTTGCTGGTCAGAACGAGGTGGTTTGATCGAGCACGTGGAATCGTTCTCCCGGTGTCCTCGGCATCGAGTGAGCGTAGGAACTCACCCCACTGGCTGACCAAACGCCTCTTCGACAATCCGAGTTGTCGAGTTTCGAATCGTCTTGGCCGTTGGTGACTTGAGCGAATGGACCCCTCCTCGACACCTCGACGGGAACCACGCCGCCACCGCCGGGGGCAAGTGCAACGTGACGTATCCGTGTCGAGTCGGTTTGCAATGCCAGCGTAACGCAATTCGCACTCGTTTTGGAACCGACCGACCAAATCGTTCGGGTTGCGGAACGTCGATCGGTTCCGCATTGACCTCGGGTCGGGCGGTCGCCATTGCTCAGATTGTTCCAGCGTGCGTTCGAGTTGCCGGACGCTCGTGAAATTACGCGTCGAAGCCGGTCCGCGTCGCCGCGTCGAGGGTCCGTTGCAGCGATCGGGTGTCCTCGGCGACACCGTCCATGATGCTGCGCCCCTTTGACGACACGCAATCGCCTGTTTCTGCCGTGTTCTTTTCGATTGTCGACGAAAAACAACCCTCGAACAACGCCCGACGCCGAAGGTATCGCGGATCATCGCACCGCTCTCGCGTTGTAACACGGAACTCTATGCTACCGCCGGTTACCAGCACGAGCGAGGGAACCGGGTCGAGTCGCCGCGATGTTTGGCGAGCATATTGGGTCGACGGAAATCTGTTGACCGCCCGACCGGCGAACCCATCGCGTCGCGTGAGAATACTGCGCCTCGGCCGGGTTGACCGCCGTGACGCCCGGGTGAGAAACGCCCGAAGGCAACCGTCATCCGATCTCGCAAATCGCCCAAGAGTTGAAGGTAACGCGACGGCGTGTATTGTTTGCCGTCGTTCTTCGGGGACCCAGTATCACTAACCAAGCCCAGTCCAACCGTTCACGGCCACAAAACCGCTGCGGGTCAGGACTCGCTGCCGCCGAGATGCCTGCGGGCTCGGGGTCGCCTTGCATCGCGGGCCGAAACGCACCACGCATCGCCGAACAACCAAGGCAAACTCATCGCCACGCGGTTGCACGCAGCACGAGTGCGACGACGAAGCCGTTTTGAAAATAAACCAAAGTGGATTCTTTGGAGTTCATCGGAACCCTTTCGATTCATGGTTGATGTGAAATATCACCCGACCGCGTTTAGCGAGGGATCGAACGTGAATCCGCGCCTAACGCGCGGTTTTGAAGGATTGTCCCTCGCTTGACGCGTCGGCGTGTTTCAAAGATTTTTATTTTGTGAAAAACGTGTCACTGGCGACAAAACCGCTTGCAACACCGATCGGAACCCGTGATCGGTATCGCGAGTTTTCTCCACGATCGACTGATCACCGCGTCGATCGGCGAACTGAATTTTGCTCCGTCGGCGTATACCAAGAGTTGTTGAGGCGAGGTTCGCGGTTGAGCCGTTCGCTCCTCGCCGATGATCGTTCGGAACTCGTCGAAGGTTTCAATTCTCGCCCGTTTTTCCAGCGTTGTAGCTGGGGTCCGACGATCGCACCAGGCCGGTAGTTCTTGCCCGGCGAGTTGCCGGTAATGGTCACGCCATTTACCGCCGGCGTCGAAATTTTTCCTAACGCCGAATCCGGGCGGATCGAAGCTCTTGTGACACGACGCGCAGCGGTGTCGGGATTGTGTTTGCCGAGCAGGTCGCGGATCGTTTTTGGAACCCGGATGTCCCGGGCTCGACTGCCGGGCACGTTGGTCCGGCGGCGGCGGATCCGTCACGAGAATGCGTTCGCAAACCCAAATTGCCTCGCAAATCGGGGACGTGTCGTCCCGTTGGCGGGTCACCTCAGCACCGAACCGTGAAAAACAATCGCCCCGCCGCGAGTTGGCGTTTCAACCTCACCCGCACGATCGATCACCGAGCGCATCGCAGCCCATCCGCGTCGTCTGAATTCAGCTTCAATAATAGCGCAGCCAATCGCTCGTTCAAACGTGTAGTCCGCATCGACGAGTTCCCGGATCGGCGCATGTCGATAAATGTTTTTTTTTTAGCAGGGAAGGAAGCGGGTCGGGACCAGCCAATCGCGTTTTCACGACGACGTCAAAATCGCCGAACAGGCGACGATCCGGTTCGGTGAAAACCGATGTCGACCAAGTCGAGCCATTGATCGGCGAAAACGAGCCAATGAATTTCTGGCCCCGATCCGTCGCGAGCAACCGATTCGACTTGGCGATTGAGTTTGCCCTTTCTTTTGCTCAGTTGTCCTTTCGCGGCGGCAGCACGTAGCGGATCGCCGGCATCGAACCGCAGAGGAAATAGCTCAACCGACTCGCCACCCGACCAAATCATCGAGCCGCCCCTCGATTGCCGGTGGTTTTTCCCGGTTTTTTTGGCCGGTTTGTTCATCCAAGTTACAGAAAACCGGCGAGCACAACACCTCGCTCGATAACTGCACGCAACGGCATCCACGTAGGCATGTTCGCGATGTTCGCCAGGCCTGCGTCGGTTGTGAAACGCTTCGGTCGCGAAAATCGATATAACGGGGAGAGCGAATCACGATCCGTCGGGCGCCGCATCGCCAGGTCGCGAACCCGATGACTTGATCGGCGATCAAAAACTGCTGATTTCTTGGTCGGTCCTGATCGCTGAGATCCGGCAACGCTCCGCCGCGTTGGGTTTTGTCGTAGTGCCATCGTTAGCCCGTCCGAACAATCGGCTGGCAAAAAACCGAATTTGCGACATCGCCCCGGGATTAAATTTTACGTTGCATTTCAAACGATGCATCGCGATGCCGGGTATGTCTTGTTTTTCACCTTCGCCGAACCCGACTTGGCCACCCTGGGAATTCACCCTGCGGGCAGCGTACGTCGGGCCGGGGCGAAATTTCCAGCAGGTGTCGCTCGGGAATCATGCTTCCCAACAAATCGTTTTCGGTTCCTCGTGACTTCGGAAATCACCGATCCACTCCAACAAAACGGGGCACTGAAACGGCACTCGCCCGAACGGATGCTGCACCACACGCCGTCCGAACCTTCGGGCGGTCGCAACGCCGAAGCGTCAATTCCGATCCAGGTACCGACCCGCAAGTTCGAACAGACTACGACAGACGAACATACCATGACACAGTAAGAAAATTCACCCTCCCGACGACCAAGTTCACCGCGAGCCTTTGCCGGAGTTCCGGTTCGCGGTGCGGCGACTGGTGGTTTCTTGTTGGCGATTTTTTCGGCCCGTAGTCGATCGACAATCGTCTTGCGGCAGCGGTCGCCCGATCGAACGCCGCATCGGAGGCCGCCGCGACGACCCGCAGGTGCGATTTTCAATTGAAAATGAGACCATGCGTTGTGAGTCGGCGGAGATGCACGAATCCGCTGTTGCGAGTCTTCCGGCCGGCATTCACTTCGACAACGGCACGTCAATCCCGAGTAAATCCTGGCAACGTCGATTTGCAACTGCCATGTTCGTTCAGCCGCCGGCTTGGACGCGTCCGTCACGCCGTCGATGTGCGCGGGCTACGCGATTCAGTGCATTTACCGGTCGCCGAGGAAGACTCAGGCTCATCGATCAGGATTCGGCGTTTCGGGTGGCGCATTTCACCCCGCTCGGATCCGATCGTAAATCCGCACCACGCCTCGTACGTGTGAGGATCGTTCAAATCACCTGCGACCGATCCGACGTCAAAACCGCCTTCACCAGACCGCTCGCGTGGCCAAATCGGTGCAAGTTGAGATTGCAATATTCAGCGACGCTTGCGGGAATCTTGGCGCGAGATCCGAATCGCGTGAGATCCGGAGCGAACGTGATTTGCGATCGACGGCACTTGCCAATCGAAAACGATTTAGCAACCAACACACCACCGGAAAAACAATTCGCAGGATGGCAAAGCAATACCGCATGGGCAGAGATCAAACGCCAGGAGGGGAGGGGGTGACCCGCGACGTAGGGAGAGATTGGGGGGAAGAGTGAAAAGGTCGCGGTCGGTGGACTCACTCATTCTAACGCATCATGGGGCTCGTGAGGAAATCGAATCCTGCCTGTTTTTGAATCGTTGCGAGGTTCCGTCAAGATCAAGTTTTTGATGTTGAGCCGTTTTGACGCCAGCCACGGTGTTGGGACTTGACCAACCGTGGGCCGGTTGGTCGGGACAGTTTGAAAACCGGGTTTGGCTTGGAGTGGGACGAGGCGATGAGTCCTTCGTATTGCGGGAACAAGAGACTCGCAACCTGTCCACTACCCTTCAAACTCAGCGGTCCCAGACCCACGAACGCCCCCAAAACAAGGTTTATTCCAAAACTCAACCCTCATCTTTGAACGTGATTGAACATTACGGGGGGAGTGCTCGCTTTTCAAGGTTGCGCGGGGGACGTTTTGGGAATTTCTTTAAACCGGACAATGCTTTTGAATCACGAGTTTTCGGAGATTTTTTTGGACAGGGACTATCCATTGGACAACCGTCTTCCCCACTCCGACCCATCGCGGACGCCTTCCCCGTTGTTCCTCTCGGATCCAAAGGCTCATTTGCCGGATGGGACTGCGGTGAATACGGGCCGTTGGGGTCGTTCACGTTGGGGGGACCGCCCGAACTTCCCCCACCCCCGCCGGGAAGCACTCCACCGGGCGCGGTTACCCCCGGCGGGGAATTCCGGGGCCCCGGGCGGAAGGTGGGACCAATGGGTGGATCAATCTTCCAGCCAACCCAATTCGATTTTTTTTTGCGGATCCAAAAAAAAAATTTTGGTTTCGGGGCGGAGGTGGTGATCGACACCGACGGAATTGGACGCATCTCTCTCTTTT
>Ga0163217_1112748_pt1 | contig 11745 bp, 17 predicted proteins | sample SynspAceP_FD_185933 | JGI IMG/M metagenome (GOLD analysis project Ga0163217, IMG submission 185933) | Saline lake microbial communities from Ace Lake in Antarctica - Synechococcus sp. Ace-P (PacBio error correction) | ecosystem: Environmental > Aquatic > Non-marine Saline and Alkaline > Saline ... | reverse complement strand
GGCGCTATGCGTTGTGCCATGCATTGATTCTACAGTCCCGTCCGAAATGCACGTGGAATTGCCGATCCGTACGTGGTCGGCCCTGTTGTGGCGCGCTGCGACGAAGACGAGCTGTTGATGCTTGAACAGATCAAAACCTATAAAATCGTTCAAGGCGGGGCATCAGTGCTGTGGCGCGGTGATGGGCTGACTTATGTCGCGTCGCGTCGTGGCAGGCGTCGCCAGCCTGGGAAAACGATGGAAGACGGCGACCAGATGGTCGCGCTTTGCTGCTGCGTCGCGATTTTATCGTGCCGTCCCCGGGCGCGAGGACGATTGATTTCGATGTGGTGGCGGTGACCCGATTGTGACGCTGTGCTGCTTTCACGCAAACCCTTCGAGGCATTGATCGAAACCACGCCCCATATGGCCCAACGGCTGATGGAATGGCGCTGGATGAAACTGGCACGCCGCGCGCGGGAACTGGATGCTGTTGCTGGGCCGCAAGACCGCCCGCGAAAAGATCGCGACCTTCTCGAAAAATGCTGGTGCGGCCGACAACAGCTACCATCGCCGACGCAATGATCAGAGCCGTTCTTGCCCCTGACACTGTCAACGAGATCTCCAACTATTGGGTCTCACGCTTCGAGACAGTCAGCCGCCAGCTTGGCGCGATGAAGAAAAGAGCGTATCGTGCAGTTTCGTTGACGCCGCCGGTTTCCGCGTGACCGACCTTTAGGCGCTGCACGTGGCGTCGGGTGACGACTGGCCCCTAAAAGATATTATTTTCTACTGATTTGATCTGCATCCAACGCTGGGTGTCCAAAAAGTTAGTGTCTGATGCCTGCCACCTTCATGGGAGAGTGCAGCCATGTCAAGAATATCCTGATCCCCGTTGTTTTTGAGACCCCCAAATCACCCAGACGCCTTTGACGCGGCGGCAGGCGCTGGCGTCAAAGGATGCCAAGCTGACGTTGCTTCACGTGATTTGAAACAGTGCCGATCTACTGTCGCGGACTATATTCCCACCGACCGTTTTTAGCGTCGCCCGCGAGAACGGTGCAGGGCGCGGCTGAGGCTGGCGCTTAGAGCTGCCCGGAATGTTACCACCGCCATTGCTGACGGGCGCGGCGGGGACCGCGGGTGGACCCGCTGGGCGAGGGAAAAAACGGGGTATGGACTTGCATCGTCATCGCGGCACCAGCCTTGCCCGTTTCGGAAATTTCTGCTTGGCTTGTTGCCGCAATATGTGGGTTGCGCCACGCAAATGCGCGGTGCATGTCGTCAGATAATCGGCACCCTCACGGGCAAACTTGGACCCAGATCAAAGACCGGTTCGCCGTGGCCCCTTTACGCCAAAGCGCGAACAGGGAAAGCGCCGCCCCGATTCAGGGCGGCGCCATTACATAGAGGTCCGATATGAATTACTTGAAACTTCGTCCATTCTGGCGCTGGTGGCGTTTGATCGCTGCGATGGGGCCAGTTGGGCCACGTGATATCGCGATTTCAGGTGCATGCGGCTGATTATCATGGGCGTCGCGGGGGGCATTGTTTTATGGGTCCTGCGCCCACACGGACGAGCCTGAACGCCGCGGCCCATGGATCCACGGCTATGCCGGGATTGGGGTGCATCCGCGCAGGCGTGATTGCACGGCGTTTCTGGGAATTGTGGGGCTTGCTGGTGGGGACGTTTATTGCGTTCCAACTGGCCTTTCCGGGCGTTGAACTTTGACTGGGGGCAAACCCTTTTTTACCAACTTTGCGCCGGCTGCGCCCTCTGCATACGTCGGCGGTGGATTTGCCTTTGGCGGCAAGCGGTGATCGCGACCTCTTTCTATGTGGTGCAGCGCAACCTGTTCGGTTGCGTTGTTTGGCGGGCAACCTCGCGTGGTTTTGTGTTCTGGGCTATTCAGCTTTCATTCGTGCTGGCCGCCACCGGATATCTGGCTGGGGTCCACGCATCCAAAGAATACGGCAGAGGCCGAATGAGTACGTCGATATCTGGCTGACGATCATCTGGCTATGCTATTCTGGCGTGTATTTAGGACGCTGATCATCGCCGCGAGCGGCATATCTACTCAACTTGGTTCTACCTTGCCTTTATCGTGGACCGTCGCGATGCGCATGTGGTCAACAACTATCGTGCCGGTCAGCCTCTGGGGGTCGAAATCGGTGCAGGTTTTGCCGGTGTTCAAGATGCCTGGACCCAGTGGTGGTACGGGCATAACGCGGTCGGCTTTTTTCCTGGACGGCTGGGCTTTTCTGGGATGATGTATTTACTTCTGTGCCCAAACAGGCGAAACGCCCTGTCTATTCTACAAACTGAGCATCGTTCCACTTCTGCGTCCCTGATCTTGCTTTATATCGGGGCGGGGGCCGCACACCTGCAATTACACGCCGCTGCCTGCTGGCGTCGACGCTTGGCATGGTGTTCTCGATCATCCTGTGGATGCCCAGCTGGGGCGGTATGATCAACGGCCTGATGGACGCTGCCAAGGGCGGTGGGACAAGCTGCGCACCGATCGTCTTGCGGGATGTTTGTACTGTCCGCTTGGCTTACGCAATGTCCACGTTGAGGGCCGATGATGTCGATCCGCGCCGTGAATTCGCCTCAGCCACTATAACCGACTGGACCATCGGACACGTCCATTCCGGTGCGCTTGGTTGGAATGCTATGATCACCTTTGGGCACTTTATTTCTGACGCCCACGGCTTTTGGCGGGGCGCCAGGGCCAAAGGATGCCATTCTAATGTCGGCGATCAACTGGCCACTGTCGGTGGCGACCATCGGCATCATTTTTATACGCGGCCAGCATGTGGGTCACCGGCATCATGAGGGCCTGATTGTGGCGCGAGGCGATGATCAGGAGGTTTTTCTGGTCAACTCCTTTGCGGACCCACCGTGCGGCGAAAATTCCCGATGTTATGTGGTGCGTGGTTATGGCGGTATTTTGTATCTCAGCGGCGCGCTGATCATGGTCTGGAACATGTGGATGACGATCAAAGGGCGGAAAACAGTCCGCACCCGTTGGCCGTTTCAGGCGGAATAAGGGCAATCGGCAATGGCAACATTAACACTAAAAATCACCGATCCGCGCCCAGGATCCCAATGTCTAACCCCTGTTCGGACGCTCCGCAAGAGATCCGAAACGAGCTGCCCGCATCACCACCGCATTGGTGAACCGGCACCGCGATCTCGAGGAAAAGCCCGACGCTGTTGTTGATCGCATCGTTGCTGGTGGTGTCGATCGGCGGGGGCATTCGTCGAATCGCCACGCTTGTTTCTGGCTTGAAAACACGATCGAAAAGGTCAGGGCGGTGCGCCCCTATTCCCGCTCGGAACTGACGGGGCGGCGACATCTATGTGCGCGAAAAGCGGTGCTACTATGCACAAGCCAGATGATTCCGGCCCCATGCGCGACGAATCGAACGCTATGGGCCATTATTCGCTGGCGCGGAATCCATGTATGAACCACCCGTTCCAATGGGGTCGAAACGCACCGGACCGGATTTGTGGCACGCGTGGGCGGGCGGTAGTTCCGAATGCGTGGCATGTGGACCATCTGTTTCCGATCCGCCAATCGGTCGTACCGGAATCCATCATGCCGGAAATATGCGTTCCTTTCCGGCACGCGGATTGACGCGACTCATCTGTGCAGGATCTGCTGAAAAAAACCACCGCTTTGTGGGCGTTCCCCTATACGGTACGAGGCAGATCGAAACAGGCCGGCGTCGGATTTCAAGGTGCAGGCCGACCCGGATTGCCGACTATGACGCGATGCTTGCGCGGTATTTCCCGGTGCTGAACGGTGTCGAACTTTGACGGTGCGCCCGATCTGACCGAGATGGACGCGCTCCATCGCGTTATTTGCAAGGCTGGGGACGATGGTTCGATTTCTCGGACCCTTTACCCCGACGGCCAGCCGATTAAGGAGGTTTTGCAATGGATACTATTCTGCCTGCCGTCAGCTGGCAGACAGGCTGGGTTCTGCTGGCGATGTCAGCTTTTCGTGGGCGTGATTCCTGTGGGGACTTTCCGGGTCCCGCAGCTTCTGACACCTTATGCCGCCGTTGGCGCGCATTTTCCATTGCGCGAAGACGCGCCCGCGGGGTGCGCGGGCTGCAACGGCGCAGACTGCGCCGCCACAAAGGAGCCCGAAATGACTGATCACAAGCAAAGACGATGTGACGGGCATCGAGACGGACGGGCCACAGCTGGGACGGGCATCGAAGAGGCTGAACACCCCGCGCCCGCCGCTGGTGGCTTTTGGACGCTGTATCTGAACGATTCATTGGGGACATCGGCTATAGTGTGGGCCTAATTCCTGCGTGGCCAATGATTTCAGGGGCGACGAGGCGGTCTGTTGGGCTGGTCCACCCCGCGCCAATTGGGCGCAGGACATCGACGCGCACGGCCAAAGAACGCCGCAGCTGGGGCGGATTTGCTGGGCACCGACATGGGAAAAGGCGTTACCACAGGGTGCGACCCTCAACGCTATGGCTATCGGCGTCGTGCGGTGCGGTGTTTTCGCGCGAAACTGTCGCAGTGTCACGGGTCGGGCCGCGCAGGGCCAAGGCTATTTCCCAAACCTGTCTGGACGACGACTGCTTTTATGGGGCGGGGCGATGGCGGACATTAGAATACACCGTGCGCCATGGGCATCCGCCAACGAACAGGACGCCGATGCGCGCTACAGCCAGATGCCTGCCTTTGGCCGCGATATTGGGCAGGATGACATCGCGGCGGTCGATTGAACACGTAGATCTCGCTTTCATTCGTCCGATTGACCGCGGGCGCTGGCCCAAACGGGTGCGAGGTGTTGCAGATAACTGCCAGCGCTTGCCACGGTGATTGCGGGGGCAGGGTTGATTCGCCAGGCAGGGTGCCCCAATATTTGCCGATTTTGCGGATCTGGCTGTACGGTAAGCGACCGGCAGGGCGCTGACCCAGACCGTGACGAAGCGCGTTCGGCGTCATTTGCCCCTGGGCGCGGCTGGAAGAGGCCGACTATTCCGCGCGGTTTCTGCCTATGTCCACTCTCTGGGAGAGGGGGAATAGCGCAGAAAGCTGGGACCGGTTGGCGGCTCTGCCGAGTGCCCACTGTCCGTTCCCCCAAGGCGGTCCTGTTCGCAAAAACGAAACCGCTTGGGGGGTGTTTTTTGACTTGCAGATCAAAGTGAGCTGCTGACCTTTCGGGATAAGTGGGGTGTGCGAACAGGATACATCCCTGATGACACAAAACGTTCACCTCCACCTCTTTATGCCCGCGAGAGCCGGTTTTTCCGCGCCGCGTCGACGCGGTTCTTCCGTCGCTTTAAGGGGTGGGGCATCATGGCCGTCACGCTGGGGGATATATTACCTCAACGCCGTGCTGCGGTGGGACCGCGGGCCAACTTGGCCGGATCAGGCGGTGCTGATCGATCTGGCCGCATCGGCGGTTCGTATTTCTTCGGATCGAGATATGGCCATGGAATTTCTATTTCGTGGCCGGTCTGCTGATCATGGCGGGGCTTGGTTTTGTTTCTGTTTACCTTGCTTTGGGCGTGTGTGGTTGGGCTATGCCTGCCCGCAAACGGTCCTGACGATCTGTTCATCCTTGTCGAACGCTGGATCGAGCGGCGACCGCAATGCCCGCTGTCCGGCTTGCATCACGCGGGCTGGGCGTACACAAACTGCCGGCCTGCGCGTCACCAAAATGGGTGCTTTTGGGCTGGGATCGCGTGGCGACAGGCGGGGCGTGGGTGTCTACTTTACGGATGCGCCGCAGTGGCCCGGGATCTGGTTCACGCTCGACGCGGCTCCGGGTGGCGTATATGACCATCGCGATCCTTGACCGCCACGACATTTCTGTGGGGGGCTTCATGCGGGAACAGGTGTGTATCTATATGTGTCCCTGGGCCGCGTATCCAGGCCCGCCGATGATGGACACCCGGACACGATCACGGTCGCCTATCGCGACTGGCGCGGCGAGCGGCGCGGAAGAGGCGTAATCTGCGCAAACGCGGGAACGTGCCGCCGCCTCAGCGCGCCCAAGACCAGATTCGCAGCAAGGCAGGGCCGGGGCCGCGCGCCTACGGGGCCTACCCCATACCCGACGGTCGCGCGCGCCGCATTAGCCCCCCCGTTCGTGCCCCACGTTCCGCCCGCAGACCACCCAGGGATTGCATTCGACTGCAGGGCCTGCGTAACGTCTGGCCCCGTGCGGCATCGACATTCGCAAACGGCCAAGCAGATGGAGTGATCACCTCGCCTGTGCATCGACGCCTGTGACGGAAAAGTGATTGGCCAAGATTGGAAAGCCGCGCGGATTGATCGACTATCATGGCGCTGTTCGGACGAGACAGCCGAAAACCGGGGCCGGCCAGCCGCCCAAACCGTGTGGCCGTCATATTCTGCGTACCGCGCACGCTGCTTTATAGCGCCGCGTGGGCGTGATCGGGGTCCGACTGGTCTATTGCGCTGTTCATCCGCAAGTGCGATTGAAACTGACCGTCAGCCCCGTCCGCAACCCGACCTATGCTCACCCTGTCGGACGGCGCAGTGGCAACATCTATGACGTACGCCTGCGCAAACAAGCAGGAGGACGTGATTGCCACCGTTCAAATCGGGATTCACGAGCGACAGCGCGCTGACTGTCACGCCGTAAGGGCAGGGAACGCGGCGCAACCGTCGGTGCTTGCCTGGCCAACCAGACGGGATCCTGCAACGGGTTCTATGTCACCGCCGCCCGCAAACCGAAGCGTCGACCGCTGAATATGACGCAGTTGGCGGCGTGGGCGAGGATACCGGCACCGGCGATCGCGCGTTCGGAAAGCCACCAGTTTCAATGAAAGGACCGCTAGAATCGGTACAGGAAAATCAAAGGCTGGCATGTGTTCGGCGTTCTTTGCCGCGGCGATTTAGCGTGATCATCGCGGTGAACCTGACGACTGGGCGTATGAATGCCTCGTGCACAGTTTTCGGGGCTGGAGGTCAAGAACTCCACGTTGCATCGCAAAGCTTTGATTGTGGACCGCAAGGCGCAAGAGGCGCTTGGTTGGAGGTGTCGGCGACCGTTTACGAAGGCGCTGTTGCGGGGGTCGCGGGCTGCGCGAGGAGAGCCACAAGAACCGCCAGGTCACAAGTGCCGTATTCGGGCGGGCGACCAGCGTTGCGAATGAACCAGACCCGGCTTTCGTCTTTGACGGTCAGCGTTGGTCGCGCCTGTTGTCGCGGGACCCGGTAACTGGAATTTGCAGTCTTGGAAACTGCGCGACGCCGAAGGGCACGCTCCTTTCAGCAACGTGTTATCGTAAAGGTAAAGGAATGAGCGCCACGCCGCATGCCCCGGCTGCGTTGTAGCACCGGCAATCGCGCAGACGGCACACGCAATCGGGCCCGCCGGATCTGGTGCTGTCACTTGCCCGCAATCCACTGCGCCACTTGCATCAACACGGTCGGAACGCAGGCCTGCGCGCCTTGGCCGCAGGTTCCGGTTCCGGCGCGGGGTCAACCCTGTCGCTCAGCGGGTCTCGATCCACGCCCAGCGAATTCTGACCGCCGGAAACAGGCGGTCGCCGCGCTGGATCGCGCCAGAGCAATAGAGGCGACATCCGCTGCGACCCAAAGCCTGCTGAAAGCCGGCAGACGGACTCGGGCGTGGGCTGCTTGATCCGGCTGCCATCGCCGGTTTCGCGATGATGAACGTCATTGCTGTTTTCCGTTGCGATCTGGTCAGGGAGCGTCAGATGCAACCGCGCATTGTTCCACCTGATACCTCTGCCGTTTGGATCACCCTGCCTGCGGTGCTGTTTGCGGCCAAGCCCGTTTCCTTTGCCCCAATTGGGATGCGGGCGGTTGCGCAGGTGGGCGGCTTAAAACATGGAACGTGCCGATTCTCGCCTTGCCGATCTGCTGGCTGCCGGGGATGTCATTTGTATTGAGGTTTCTGAAACAGCGCGGCATCACGCCTATTTTGACGCGGCCATTGTCGCTTGACGTTTTTCTTTGCTGGTTGGCCGGCTATCTGGGATCACCGGACCGTAGCTCTGTCCATTCCGCCGCAAAAGGAACTGGGCCGCGCCTCGAGGTGCAGACGCGACAGCGCGTTCATTGGAACCGGTGTCGAAAGGGTTGCGGTTCGGCCTTTTGCGCCGTCGGGACACGGTCTTGGGCCGACGGGCATGCGCGTGGCTGTTGACGGGGTGCTGAACAGTGCCGCGGGGCAGGCCGACCGGTCGTTTCTGGACCGGCGGAAAGCGCGGCTGCTCGCCTTACGACCCTTGGCGATGCTTGGTCAGGCGGAGAGATCAATCTGGGCGCGCCCTTCGAGATGGAACAGCGATTGCCGTGGGCGAAGATACAACCCTGGCGCCGCGTTGCCGCGCTGGTGAAATGGGCCCAGAGAACAGCCGCAACCCAGCTATTAACCAATCTGGCGGACCGCGACGCGCGCGCATTTATGCGGCGATGGTTTGCATCTGCTGGCGCTGGCGGCCTTTGTCGGGTGGGTGGCCTATGACGGGCGACCTGCGCCACGGCGCTCAACGTGGCGGTTTGCGGTGCTGATTTATCACCTGGTTCCCTGGCGCTGTGTGGTGGCGGGTGCCTGCGGTTGGCCAACCGACGGCCATTGCACGACTGTTCGATATGGGGTTTCTGGTCAAATCAAGGGCACCGCCCTGAACGGCTGGCAGAGTTGCGACATGGCCGTGTTCGACAAAAACCGGCACGCTGACGCGCAGGGGAAAACCCGCGCCACTGGGCAGAGCTTCGGTCCAACAGATGCCATCGCGGGGCCTTGGCCCAACATCGGCGCATCCGGTGCCGCAGGCTTATTCTGCAGCATTGCCCGTTCATACACCCGCTGTGCTGGCCGATGTCACCGAAAGTCGCCAGGGCAAGGTATTGCAGGGGGAACATCGACGGCGTGACTGTGCGGCATGGGACGTGGCGCAGATGGCTGGGGGCTGCGTTCTCCGCACCGGGCTGCGCATCGGGAGGCGCACCGGCCGTCCCGCTGGCCGTGGACAGAGACCCCGCGAGGGGGCCGCAGATTACAGTTGGGCAGGTTATCCGCCCAAGGATTCAACGCCCCAGATACTTAAGTGGCGATCGTTCAAGCTACGGTGCAGGCGTTTCGCCGCAAAGCTCGGCTGCAGTCCGGCCCCTGGTGATATAAAGTCGCACCGGCATAAAACATGACCGGGCTGGCGCAGCTTCAGGCGCAGGGCACCGCGTGTTTGATGGTCGGCGACGGGTTGATGATACGGCTGCCTGGCGCTGGCGCATGCTTCTGTTCGCCGCCGTCCTCGGCGCTGGATGCGTTCCGCGCAATGCGGGCTTGATTGTCGGTTGATTTGTTGCGCGAGCGGCTGGACCAGTTTTCCCGCAGCTGATCGTTAAACGCGCGCCTCTGACCCGTTTGTCACGTCAGACTTTGCCATCGCGGGCGGCGTTATAATGCCATCGCCATTCCAGGTCGCGCTTGACTGGGGATATGCCACCGCCTGCTGGCGCGATTGCGATGTCGGCGTCCGTCATTGACCGTTTCTGGCCAACGCCATGCGCAGTTGAAATATGTGAAATGAGGCCATTTGCAATGAACGTTGGCTTTTCATCCTGCATACCCGTGGCCGTGATCCTTGGCGGTCTTGGGCTATTGTGCTTTCTCTGGACGTGAAGTCCGGCCAGTATGACGACCCGCAGGCGCATTCGCGCGGGTTTTGCTGGATGATGATGCCCCGCACGAGAGCCGGCCTTAGCCACGCGTTTCGACGCCGCGGTTGATCCCTTTCCCCCGCAGTGCGGCGACGACGGCGAACTCGGCTCGGTTCTTACGGCGCGATCAGCCACAGAGTTCATGAAACCGCCGTCGGGCAGCGCATGCACCCGACTAGCGCAATCCGCGCCTGGGGAACGCCCCACCCCGGAACGTTGGCAAAGATCGTACTAGCCCAAGCCTTGGCGCGACGGGGCAGGGGATTCTGCCCGAATCTGGGTTGATCGAGCTGCGGACCCGCAGATGTTTCTGCCCCACAGGTAATCAATCAAAATTTGCGCGCCAAAAGTCGTCCGCATAGGCGTTGCCGGTCGGGGTGCGCGATGAACCCCAACGGATCAAGACGCTGTAGGGTCAGTCAGTGGTATCGAAAGCGTCTGGCAAGAAGCCAGACACAGCTCTTCACGGCATAGGGGGTCGGCCTTTGATACGCGGCATATCAGGGGCACGGGTCACCACGCCAGATCCAGATCTTGCCCGGCCGCCACTCTCCGCCACAATTTGCGACTGCGGTGCCGCCGTTCAGGTTCTGCAACCACGAGCTTTGGCTGCCTGCAACATCCGCGAAATCAGTTGCGGATAAAGCAACAAAGCGCAAAGCTCCCCGTAACCGCCGATCCTCACGGGTTGCCTATCAAGGGGTTCATTCGCGCCTGCATCCTGTCGCGGCAGCGCGCGTCCTCTGACCGGCCGAGCGCGCCGATGGACAGCATTTCCTCTCCTGCAGGAGGTCAGGGTAAAGGACTTGCCGTCACGCAGATCAAGGGCTGACCCCACTGCTGTTCAAGTTTGCGCAGATGCTGCGACAACCCCCGTGCGTCATGGCGAGCTGAATCAGCAGTGCGCGTAAAATGACCGATGTCGCCAAAGGGTACGTGAACGTCTCCAGCCACGAAGCGATTCAACATTGGTATACTTCCGAAATGTTATTAATCCATTCCAATATGAAATTTTATGTTTGCAGGCGGTCCACCTAAATCATTTAGCGGGTATCAGTTGACCAAAGGATAGATCATGAACACCGACTACCACGCAGCTTTTCTCACACGGGCTTTCTGTAACCCGACCTGATCAGGCCGTTCAGGTTTTACGCCGACTACATTCTGGGCTTACGTTCATTATGCAGCCGACCGAGATCGTCGCAGGACGGGCAAGGCGATATCGGGGGCCAGAATGTATTGTACCGATGTCTTTGGCGCGGGAGGGGCGGTTGCGTATCGCCCACCTTGCGACGGCGGACCGCATCGGGATTCGAACTATTCGGAAATTTGAGGGCTAAAACCACGCGCCCGCCGACCGTTGAAATATTCGCCAGCACGAGCACCTTTTCCACTTCGCCATCCAAGGACCCAAATCTTCGAAGATCTACTGGCCAAGATTGTACGCGGCGGGGGGCAAACAATACGGATGCCCCGTACGGGAATTATTTTCCTAACGATAAACCCTACCGCATGGTCTATGTCGAAGACCCCTTTTGGCATTGTATTCGAGCTGTATGCCACACTACGAGCTGACTTATTCCGCCGGTTCCTATCGTAACCGAGCGGATTTTTCGCCGGTGCGGTGGTGGGGCCTTCGCCCGCATAGAGCAAGCGCCCAAATTTAAGAAAAAAATCGATTATCGGCGAAACCCTCCTGCGTGGGAGCCGTTTTGTTGGGCATAAGCAATCTCACGGAAAAGGAACTTCTCATTGTCATATTGGCGCTTTTTTTTGCACATGATTCGATTAACCTTCGACCGTGGTGATGTTCGTTTGATTGTATTCTGAAAACACCTATTGCCATCGATCACGTTGTTTCTTTAGTGAAAACCCCGCAGCTATATGCGCTTTTAATATGGGGCGCCGGGGGATGGCGATCATTATGGCTCGCATTTTATGGTTGGGCATGTTTACAAAAGCAACGCGGCGCGGAAATATTTTTGCTATCCCTTTTGTTGGCAGGGGCGCGCTGGGTTTTTTGCGGTGTCGCCTATTTTGGTGCGCAGCCAGAACCATCTCTCTCT
>Ga0163217_1079446_pt1 | contig 11745 bp, 10 predicted proteins | sample SynspAceP_FD_185933 | JGI IMG/M metagenome (GOLD analysis project Ga0163217, IMG submission 185933) | Saline lake microbial communities from Ace Lake in Antarctica - Synechococcus sp. Ace-P (PacBio error correction) | ecosystem: Environmental > Aquatic > Non-marine Saline and Alkaline > Saline ... | reverse complement strand
GGAGCTAAAAGAGGTTATTAGATATACGAAACCGATCGCCGCATGCAATAGGTATCGGTCATTGATAATCGAAAAGCCAATGGGACTCCACATGGATTGTGATAATCGAGAGGGGGTACGACAGAAATTGCCTTGATAGGCACTATCAGGGAATAGTTGACTGACCATCTAGTTCCGAAGTGGCAGGAGACCACCTTACACGAAAGATATTTCAGATTACTGCGAACGACAGATAATTTGTTATTGGCCGAGAGAGTCAGCTGAAGAAGGTACAAGATCTGCCCATCTTGTTACGCACTTACCAGAACTTGACTGATCCTCCGGAAGATTATGGAAAATCACGAGACGTGACTTGATTGACTGGAATTCCATAAAGGTACATCAGGTTGCTCCTATTCTGAAATTGCCTTTCTGCATTTGGTGATAAAAATCAGCTATCTTAAAATGAAGAGGGCATGATTTCTGAAAGGCGATTACGGAGGGATCCGCTCCTCTGAAACTTTCTCTTATTTATAGACAATGCATTCATCTTATCCGGTGTTGGTGGAGCGCTGTTGAAAGGAAGCTATAGCAGACAACACGTCTTCACCAGAAAAACCAAAAGCTTTCCCCGCATTCACCAATTGCTGGAGGATCCACTGGTCGAGCGGTAGTTCCGGGTACAGATACAGCATTGAAAAATGTACAGAAATTCGCAGAACCGTATTGATGACATAAATCCTAGAACATGCTACGCATCCCCAATTTCCTCTAGAGGTTTAAGAGCTTTATATATTATTTGTATTACTAGAAGTGGACACGCGATTCTGGATTGATCGTAGAAAACACTCCCTCAAGGGGAGCTTTCTTCATAGCTCAAGTAGCAATTACAGTTCTGCCATTAAAGAAGCAATCACAGGATGTCGCCTGATTTCTTTTCTTTGGCTGACACAGCCAGAATTGAAGCTCAATAACATGAAAACGCTTCCTTGCTTGCATGCACTAAAGGGTACAGACAATGCCCTGAATAAGCATTGGCATTGAGTTGGATTTCGTGTTCTCACTCCTACTCTATTGAATTTAGGGGTCGCGAAGTAGTCAGCAATTCACATCGTCTTATCTCAGAAATTCACCTTACCCCTCCATAAGGAAGTCAAAAGATGGAATTAAACCCGGAATGGAGAGTATGTTCAACCATGGGAGTAGTTGGCAGAGTAAAAACAGTTTCCGTTAACTATTCAGTTGCCATGCATTGCCTCAGATACCGGGCAATGTTCGATTTTCTTCAAACGATAAAATACAAATGAGTGTTTTTCGGATCAGTCAATTGGCGATCGGTAACGATCAAGACATAGCTAAGATGCTTTCATATCGGGTAGACACGTTAATGCTCAAGTTGGTGAACACTTGTGATCACATTCAGGATTTAAATGCTGTAATTTCCTGAGGGAATAAGTATTGGGATCATTCTGAAATCACACTCTAAACACAGATAATCCAAATTACTTGGATATTTTGATAGGCCCTTAGACAGATTTTAGTAATTAGAAGTCGCGAAATATGTTATTGGTTGAAAATACCCAATTTGACGAACTTGGATTCCTTTGAATATCAAATCTGAAGGACTAATGACTTAAGAGTCTGGGATTACCTTTATCTCGTCTTGTGATTGTCCTTGGGCTGATTCCAAAAATTCCTCCTATTTGAAAAATCTCGCCCTTTTTGGAGTAGCCTTCTGCTTTATTATTTAGTTCAGTATTGAGTTTCCCAACTTCCAATCCCTGCTATTCCCTCTATTATGTTATCAGCTTTCCTCTTGGGGACTTTCTCATTGATGTTTTTTACTGATAGCCTGTGAAATTCATGCGCTTAGCAGCTACTTTTTTTAGCTGTTCATGAGACCACATTGGATATGAAAGTCATCAGCCCAAGTTGGAGGTTCACGATGATGACTACAATCAAACCATCTTCAGAAAGGGTATTTGGCTGGTACATTCTTAATGGCTTGGCCACTGATTTTTCGCCTATCTGTTTTACTTTTCTTTCTGACCGATCAATGGCGTACTGGATAGATTTCTAACATGCCGTAAACCAAAGCTGCTTTCTCTCGGACTTTTAGCTGTCCTTTTGGCTATGATGTACAACTTACTATTCTTCAACGAAGAAGAGAGAATCTATGAACGACCAAAAAAGGACCCAATAGTCATATTCATTTTTATTTCTTGGTGGGGGCGGTGCTTTTGATTAAGATATTTTACCATACAAAGTCATGGACGCAGCTTTATTGAAAAAAAGCTCGAGCGTCATGCCATACAACGAAAATTGTATGAGACCACCCTATCGAGGGATTATCTATGACCGACGTGGGAAAACTTCTGGTGTTAAAACATCCGATTTTGATTGATGATTGTCCCAATAAGAATTCCAAGTTGGGGACACGACAAAGATTTTTGGCATTTGTTTCAGATTTCGAAAAGAAAAGCTAATTGATCATCACTTGCGGCACGGAAGATATTCATGGTAAGCGCTTCACGCTTTATCAACAATTTTCTACTCAAGAGTTTTTTGCTCGAACTCCCAGGATTTCTATGATGATTATCCGGGCTTAATTATGACCCGCTCAGTGAATCTTACCCTTCCCCCTTAGCATAGCTCACGCTTATGGGCGTATATCGGGGAATCAGATGGTCGAACAACTCGAAAGAGACATGTCAAAATATTACTCAGGGGACTACTGTAGGCCTTAGGCGGAATGGAGAGCTACTACGAAAAAAGACTTCGTTCGGTAAGAAAGGCTGAATAAAACTATAAAAAGGGTAAATGTGAGGGTATATTGATAAAGACCTTTTCAAAATGGGGTCGAGAGTACACACTGACGTCAGAATAGCTGGGAAATAATAATTCACCTCTACCATTGATATGAACTACAACGATATGGAAGCAACTAATCTGCAAGGGAAAAACTGGATCTAGTGGTAGCGATTGAAACCTAAAAACAGGAGGATCTTTGGGGCTAATGATCTCGGCACCCTTTCGTATGCATCCAAAATACCTCAGACAGGTGCTGATTTTCCAGTTTAAAAAAACTTTTTTTTTATTATCAAGTATTAAATTCAGAACTTAGTAAGTGCGCTTTTCAATCGGCCCTATTATGGCTGTATATCCTCTGGCTCAAATCAAAATAGTGCAAAGCCTAATCGAACTTCAAGAGGGATTTTGTTCCTTCTACGACTCTTTGCCGCAACAGAATCTTTAGTCGCTTGTCATAATCACCCCATCTCCAGTAAGATCTACTTTGGAGCCATTCGAATATGTATCCCTGATTATCATCCAAGCTTTTCGACGATTATTAATTCAAGAAGTCCTCCAACACTTTTTTAGATACCAAAATTAGGACTGAATGATGGGCGAGAAAGAGTAGCAAAAAATTTGGTCCTATTGGATCTTGCCGCTCGGCATCGATAGTATCGGGGAAACGCTGGCGGTTAATTACCTTCGGTGCTCTATATAAGTTTACTTGGGCGAAAGGAAGGTGAGTTTTCTACATATTTATCGCTTCCATAGAGTCAAGGGGAAATGCAAGTCACGCCTCTTAAATGGCAAACTTGGCATGCCAATTTCGCAAACAAAGCGATTTTATTATAAAGCTCATTTGGTCAAAAAACATGCAATGGGGATTAAAATAATATATCCTGGGAATATTTAAAACGGAACATGAGGTGGGAATCGGATGCAAAGCATCTTTGATCTTGATTTTCAAAGAAGCTATGCAGCAGGACTTTATAGTAACTGTCCAGCGAGCGATATGAAAAACTTGGTTCATATGCTGGAAAAACAGGAACTGCACAAAATCCGCAATGGTGGAAGAGTCACTCCGTATTTAGTCGCATTTGCCCCGCTAGAAATCCAAAAGATAGCATATAGCGCGTCTACATCGAAAATGCGCAGGCTGGGGCAGAAGACGCTGCCGGGCAGTACCGCGATCACTATGATAGAAAAAAATATATTCAAGGAGAAGTAAAGGGACTTGATCTAGAAAATTATGTAGTTAGGCTGCGAAAACTCATTTACTGATGAGAGGAAGAAAGAAGCGGAGTACTTAATATTAAAACCGGTAGATATTGGCCTACATGTATTACATTTACTTTGGCCTTCAGTCCTACTAGCTGAATTAATGATTTATGCTTGGCCAAAGTTTCGGGGATGAGACAGAATCCCAAAAGGCATTTTTTGAGTTCCTTAATTCCGGGATCCAGTGTGTTATGCGATAGGTACAGGCTAATTCGGTATTATTATATGAATCAGGCTGCAGTCCACCGCCCTTTATTGAAAATCTAGCTAGTTCCTGATTTTTTTTAGTACTTCATGGTGTTGCTGATCCTAACTCATTTGTGGGAAAAGAAGTACTAAATGGACAAGTACGTCCATAGGATTTTGGCTCTTTTCGAATCCAGCCAGGTGAATTTTCCAATTTGCCCACGGGGCTTGCACTTGCTTAAAAATCATGGACAGCGGGCCTACTTTTGACCTTTCTAAAACGAAATATATCAGCATTCAAGCCATTTGGGGTTCTTATTGATTCCCGTGGCATTGATCAATCTTCAGCCAAGATACTGGATACTGCAATTGGTCTAATTTGCCATGCTCCTAATTTTTATCGGGAAAGGTCTCCCGCAAATATTATTCCATATCTAGGCTTTGGGTATTATAGCCAGCTAACCCTACTTACACTACGGTATTTCCAAACATATTTATTTAGCAGTTGCACTCGGAGTCATCATCAACAGCTTGATTCAATGTGGAGTAAAAAAAACTCCCAGCGAATCATAGCTTTTTCACTCATCGGGTTAGCTTTGATCCGCCTGATACCTACAGTCTTAGGACTTGTCATCAACAAGCTTCGCGAGCATCAGGGGCAAAATAGCAATCATGGTGCTTTGTTGATCCAGACATTGATCCTCTGGTTGTTGAGCGATGAATGCTCCACTCAATCCAAGATTGCCATTGGGTTCAGGTGGGCTACTTGGGAAAAGGGTACCTGGAAGGCACTGCAGACCAAATTAGATTATGTACACCAGAAGCAGCATGACGATTTTATCTTTCTGCACACTCGGGGAGGAATTTGGATGGCGCTGGAAGCTTAGTCGTTGATTTCGCTTTTTTGTGAGGCTCTTGATTTACAGACTTGTGACTCAGTGTCGGAGCGTAAAACACATAGATTTCAAGGATTTATGGTTACTGTGTTAGTTTACCGATATTGCTCTTCCACTTCATGATAAAATATTGACCATGACAATGGCATTATTTCTGTGGTGAGGTTATTCCGCTACCATTTTTTTAAGTTTGGAGGACTTCACTTTGGTCATTTTCCATCTTGCTTTTCAGTTTCTTTGTCAGTATGGACAGTCCAGAGCTTGCAATTGGGGAAGAACTAGGTTAAGATTCCAAAGCTTATTTCAAGCCAATATTGCTTCTTAGGTTCCTCGGTTTTCTTTTTGTGCCAATGAAGTTGTGGAATTGGCTGCGCTTTTTAAAAAGTTAATCGAAGCATTTTTCCATTGTCATCAGTGTGATAATATTCATATTGCTTCAGCTCCGCATAATAATTTTATGCTAATTCTGTTGGGTAATCATTCTCTTCCTAGATAAATCCAGATCTGCATCGCAAGCATGATTGTTTCTGAACGATCATTCAAAGGAGTCTATGAGGAATTTTTGTTGCCATGACCAGTTCCTTTGACTTCATCCGATCTCCACGTTTGCTTCATTCCACAAGTCTATTCATCAGGGACACGTCAGCCATATTCACACCTACCGACTTCTGGTTGAACTGGGTCGATCGAAAAGCCATTATACATGTTACACGCTCCCAATTCGGGCATGTACCGATTTGGTCGTGTTCTCCCAACTTTCTCGCGACGAACTATATATGCTCGCCCAAAACATTCAAATACGGTCTAGGATGTGAATTCCTGTCGGGCGTGGTAGGCAAGACTTTGAGAGTAATTACACTCTCAATTTGTCCAACACATGTTTTCGTGAGCTTTAAAATACCTGTTTATTACACGTCTTTAAACCTAAATATGAAAGTTCTAATTTAAGATTACCAAAATTAGTTAACCCGAACAATACGCCAACTTCCTTCTCTAATAGAAGACTCCCTTATTCCCCCATTGCGGTCTAAAATTAGTGTATTTGTATTGTTTCCCTCTGAAAGGACTAAAGCATAATCAACAAATGACGGAAGTTCAACATTATATAAAGGAAAAAAACGGATTAAGGACGCGTAGTTGGTGTGCAAAGTACTTCTTAGTATTCACTCAAACTATTGAAGATGAAAACTTTGGGAAAAAGATTTCCTATTAGACATGTGATTTTAATAGTTCGGAGCTATTTATGGAGCGAAATTTTCAGGAAAATCTCTCCCTTTTTTTGCTTAACTGGAAAATTTCTGAACACCAACACAGGACACTCAATCCCTATTACATCGGGGGTTTCATCATTCCAAGACAGCTCATCCACGTAGCGCTATTAATTTCAGGTCAACCGCCTTAGCGGAGGACCCACTTTCATCTATCATTTTCAAGAGGCATGCTTAACAGATCAGAATTTCCCCTCAAAAAAAGAGGCTTATGGAAAACATCTTGATTTCGCTTGGTTGCATTGCAAAAGACTTTCGGAAAGCTCGCCCGATAACTCCTTTGCCATTCCTTGTACCGATTCTTTTTCGGGAACTCTGGATTGACAGACTGATACATCCAACATCCACTGAACCGGTACTTTGGGTCCTCCTACAATGGTTCACTAATTAATCTCAGAACATGTTCTTCTATTTCATATCAGACTTTTTCCCTCTATTTGGTCGAAAAAAGAATAGCCTTCTCCTCAACATGTCTCTGGTTCAGGAATTCCTGAATTCTCCAGTTTTAAGGCTTCCTCACTACTCCCCTCCAATCAAATAACTATTCAAGATCAAAAAGCAATTGATCTCACCAAGCAGTAGCCAAAAGATAGGATTCTTACGACACTAAGTGAATCTTTAAGATAACAATGGTAGTTTGAATCGCATACAGGCTTTCAAATAGGCATTCTGATCATGACAAAGCGCTGTTTTATCCTATTCAGAAATGAGATCAACAGGCAGATGCATTTGAAATACATTTTATGTTCACTGAGTATTCATTTGATCTTTTCCCTGAGGAGCTTTTTGAATTTCATTTTTGGTAGAAGCGAACTGGGTTCAACAGCTAATTGGATCGCCTCAGATACCGCTTGGGCTACCAAACGGTTCCAGATATGGGATTTCTTTCGGACTTTTATTCTGTCTGGAAGAGCACATTCATTAACTGACGTCAGAGACTCACTGACCCCACATCTCGTAGTCCATAAGTGGGCCTACTCTTCAATTTTTCCAAGCGCTCACACTTTGCCAAATTTCGAATATTCGTTTTATGACAAAAACGTATGACTGAATACTGTCCTGTTAAATTGAGATTAATAATTCCTGAACACAGTGATAAATTGTACTTGACGAAAAACATTTCGCATCTACGACCGCAGCATAACAATGCGCGCTACTTTTCTAAAGAATTTTGCTGATTAATTTGAGATTGTCATTTAAATTATAGTGTTTAACAAATTCGAACGAAACAAACTGGCCTCAAATGGTGTCATTAGAATCTATATATAATCTTACAGATTTGATTTACGGCTCTTCATACCGAGTTAAAGTTATTGAAATTACCATGAAAATGGTAATATCAGATTGGATCATTGCTATTGATGCAAAAAAAAGGCGATTGTACTAACCTGTACACTTACTCGTCTTGGAAGGATACGAAAATCTTTCTGAATTGGACCGAATCGGGAAAAAGTATTTCGTGACCCAAGGGGTCGTTTAAAGATCAACGAACGTTTGGCCTGTCAAGTCGTCCTGCAAAGAAGGAGATATCAAAGTGGAGGCCGGACGCCAAATAAATTTCTCATAATTAGTTAGCAGCGAAATAGCAATCCATGATTTAATAGAACAATCCCCAGGAAGGAAATTAAGGAACGGACAAAAAAGGCAGATAGAAGTGATTTGCGGATCTATGTTTTCCAGGCAAACGAAGAATGATCAGAGCGACTCAACAGCAGCGCTGATTTGCTAAGCAAAAAAGTGGAGATCTTCAAACCAAGCTATCGATTACACCTGGCTACCACGAATCAGATGTGTGGTCCTCACCAATGAAGCTCATATACGATCTACACCAGTCAATATTTTTCCGACGGAACATTTTATTAATGAGTGAGCGACTGTAGATGTGATCGGAAATCGAAACCGAATTTGCCAATTTTTGCATGACCAAGATTATATTCTGTGGCTCGAAAACTAGGGGCCAAATTCAGGAAACGAGTGAGTTTTGCAGGCTTGGAGTATGGATTTCGCAGGAAAATCCATTTGAGCCATATGCCCCAGTTAATGGCCATTGCGATACGTTACCCAAAGTAAAATGCGATCTGTATTTGAAGTGTGGAGATCTCGCTGCCTTTTTCTTATCGGCCATTAACCATACGAAAAGCAAGTACAACTCGGACGAAAAGAGAGCTATGAAGCCGATTGTAGAAAATGCTTTTATGGAAAAAATGCTTGAAGCCATAGTAAGCTTTCCCGCCTTTGCTATGCCTTAAGAAGACATCGGGAATCGTACTAACACTCAATAAAATTCAAGAAACAAGTCTGATCGTGAAAATTCTTCACCACGAGAATTGGTCTAAAAGTAGTCCTAGCCCTTATCAATGGCCGTCAGAGCTCAATCCCAAATCAGTTTAAAAATGGCGCATAACCAGCACCACTCACAATGTCTGGGACAATGATGTAGTCTCTGATAAAGCCAAACGCAGTGACTAATCGAATCTCGAGCAAGGTTATCAACAACAATCAAGTTGATTTCATTTGAGTTTAGCCGAAACAGGCATGCGCTCTTTGTTCACAGAGGTGATCGCTTAATCAATCTTGAAAACTACCAGAATGAAAATCTTTCGACTTTTTGGAAAGTTCAGCTGCAGAGCTTGACCATCCTGAGCAAAGCTTTGACCTCTTTCAGTTGGCATTCTTAAACCGAATTTGCCGGTTATTTAGGCTTTGTCCTGAGCGAGCACAAGGCTACTTGGATGAAAGCCGCTCCCAACCTTTTACTCCACAAGAACTTAACGAAGTGAGATTTTCTCTTGGAGAAAGAACTAATCCTAAAAGCTTGATTCCTGTGATCAGAAAATAATCTTAACTGCGAAGAAGCTTTACTGGACCATTTGTTGGATGTTCTATTAGTGAGGCATCTGGGCAAAACCAGGGTGTTGAAATCAAATGACTATCCTAAGACAAGTGTCATATCTAAGCGATGAGCTATAAACCACAAAACTTTAACATTTGCTAATCCAAACTTCCATAAGGTTCTAATATTGTAACCAATTCACGTAGGCCTGTGAAGCAAACCAGCACCGGCTTTGGTTTGATTTATTCTCCTGCACGATCTTTTTTGCTCAGAAAATATCATTTCACAATCCCAATTACCGCATTTTCATAATACTATTTATTTCATCATCTCTTTAATGTACAACCATAAGACAGAAACTCAGAATTCAGCAGTTACGTCTGAGCTGACAGGAAATCGACTGAGGAAATTAGGTGTCATCAAAAAAACCATTAAAAACCCTCAAAAAAAGACGACCTACTATAACGCATATCCTAAGAATCAGCACGGCAATCACGCCAGAACAGGCTCTTCCAAAAAAAGAAGCCCTCATCGTGAACCAGTTCAGAACCTGAAGCAGAAAACCCAAACCTTGCCGAAGTAAAGAAACCAGTAGGGCTTTGCTGCAGCAACTGTTGCACCTACTGAAAGACAGCTGAATCACAAGCCCTAAGTTTAAGCGACCCAAAACGTAACAGAAATTTCCAGCGCAGCTCCTACCGAAAAATCAGAAGCTACATCAGAAACCAAGCTCCTAAAGAAGTAAAAAGAGTGGAAAGCCAAACGAGAACCCGCTCAGAAAGACCTGTAAAAAAAGCCAGTCCAGAAGCTTCAACAGAAGAGCCGAACTTTTTAGACCTCCGGACAAAAGTGTCTGAGATGAATCCAATTCCCACTCCGAGTCCAGAAAGCATCACCCGGAATCACCAAATCACAAGCCCGAGACAAGGAATAGAGCTTCCAAAGCGGAAAGAAACTTTAAAAAATCCGAAGATGAGGTAATGGCACCAGCTGCAGAGGTGACGCCACGAAACCGGAAAAACCATACGTCCAAATAAGAGGAATTGACTGGATGATAGATAATGAAGGCGTTTTGATGAGCAAAAGGAACGGCTTCCTTCGATCATTGGATCATACAATTACCTTGCCTCGCCTGATGATATATAATGTGTATCGCCTAGTCAAGTAAAACTATTTGCGCTAGCAGACTGGAGATCATATCAAAAGGTTCTATTCGCACCAAAGAAGGTGGAGAAGTATTTCGCCTTATTTGAAAATCGCTACAGTAAACGGTTAAAACCACCGGACGAACGATCGCAGCCGGGTTACCATTTGAGTACCTTAACGCCACTTTTCGGAGGAAAGATAAACCTTTCTACCACTGGAATAATTCTCTACGAGAATTGTAGATCTATTTGTCCTTATCGGAAAAGGGCAGGGGAATGATCGTGCACAGCCAAAAATCCCGGTAAGACGGTATTTTACACAGATTGCGAATGCGGATCACCAAAAATCATCCTGAAAGTTTCACTTGGATTGATTCCTCCTTGAAATCGATGAGCGACCTGAGGAAGTGACAAAGATATGGTCGCTCCGTTAAATGGCTGAGGTAATCTCCTCCACATTATGACGAGGATGTCGATAGAACGTGAAAGTTTTTCTACATCGATTTTGGAAAAAAGCAAAGCGCATGTGGAAGTAGGTCCAGTGATGTGCTGATCCTATTGGATTCTATCACCAACTTGCACAGAGCACATAATAACGGTAGATTCCAGTTCTGGAAAAGATTCTTTCCGTGGTGGGGATCTAATGCACTTCATAAAGCCCAAAGCGCTTCTTCGTGCAGCACGTAAACGTAGAGCATTGCGGCTTCACTTGACCTCAATTGCCACTGCGCTTGTTGGAAACAGGGTTCCAACAATGGGACAGTAATATTCGAAGAGAATTTAAAGGGAAAACCGGTAAATTGAACCTTGCACTAGGATCGTCAAGTCAAAACAGAAGATTTATATCTTGCCAATCGAATTGCTTAATTCAGGTACGCGTCTGAGGATTCTGAGTGGACAAAGAAGAAAATGCAGCGTGTATGGAATTCTAAGAAAATTGAATGAGAAGCGATCATGAACTCTCAGGAAATCAATGGAATTCCTTAGCTGCAACGAATGGAAAGGAAACCGAGATAATGCAGGGAGTTTCTTGATCGTATGAACGGGTAGGAAAAATGCTTGAGTTGTTCGGGTTTTTTATGTTCCGATGTGTAGGCGTTGTTTTCATATAGTTGAAAAAACTTCTTAGGGTTTGGCTCTTGCCCTCAGATTTTTGTTTCTAAGGACCAAACTAATTAAAAAACTGGCTTTTAAAGAGTTGGTTTTTTTTATTTTCTCCAGCCCCAAAAATCAGGAATTTTTCCATTAAGTTTGAAAACTTTTGGGAATTAGCTGTTTTTTAACTTGATTTTTAACATGGTTCCCCTGATTTCGCGGGGGGGAGGTCAGGGGACCTTTTATCCCTCTCTTTTTCCCCTTGGTGGGAG
>Ga0163217_1022561_pt1 | contig 11745 bp, 6 predicted proteins | sample SynspAceP_FD_185933 | JGI IMG/M metagenome (GOLD analysis project Ga0163217, IMG submission 185933) | Saline lake microbial communities from Ace Lake in Antarctica - Synechococcus sp. Ace-P (PacBio error correction) | ecosystem: Environmental > Aquatic > Non-marine Saline and Alkaline > Saline ... | reverse complement strand
CCAGGCGTATGCTCCCCGCGAGCTACTCCACCGATTTGTTTTAGTCTGATACCCCAAAAGTTAATTGGCTGCGCCTTACAAACAGAGCACGCGCCAATCAGGAGTGGTCGTAGGTTGGAGCCATTGTATGGGCACCCATTTTTCTGTTTGCTTAAACAACTCCTCATGGGTAAAACAAGACCTTTGGCTGCTCTGTTCTGGCAAGCCTCATTAGGCACAAGAGAATTAAAATCTTGTGGCAGGCGTTGAAAATTAAACAAGGCGTTTGCGTATCTCTACGGGCCTTATTTAATTGTTCGAGTTGCCTTTTATCCATATAGCTCTATTTGTTGTTTGCAAACTCTTGTTGATATTAGTGGATGAGTAGACAAGTCACTGCTAAGCATCTGTAACAGCGTATTAGCCTAATTCGTGGCATTTTTAATGATTGTGTTTTTCAGTTCTGCCTGTTCTTCCGATGATTAATTCCTTTAGCTACAAGGCTGTTAACACTGACAACTAAGCTCAGCTCAAAATAATCAGGTTAATACTTTCATTTTTTTCATTCCTCATAACAAGGGGAAGGACGTTATGGTTTTACAGCACTCGATCTGGCAGCCCAGTAGTCAGAGTCTAGTGATTGTAGGTTTAAAACAAAAAACTTGAGGCGTCTTTTAACCAAAAATGACCTCATGAGACAAAAACCAAGCTCCTTTTGCACATATAGCGCCAAGAGCGTTTTTGGTTTTTAATCCATTAAACTCACAGCAATACACTGTCAATTACACAAAACTCGAATTAGGCCACGGAATGCCTGCTCTGGGTAGAAATATTTAGCGCCTTTAGTCGCAGACGACCAAACACGAATCCTCATTAGATAGAAACCACGGAGTAACAAAAGAAAGTCATCTCGCCATTTGACCAAAGTTCACCGCTAAATCAGTGGTGAGGCCACACTTACCGCCAAAAGACATTGTTATAATCGCCAGCCAAGATGGCATAAACCGACTACAAGACGGCGATCCGCATCACCATTGCTCGATAAATAGTAGCTCAAAATAGGGGATTCCCAGTAAGTACCAAAATAGAATTAAACGTACCCGCTCCCAAAGAACGTTTAGCATATGTACATCGAACCTTGCTGCCCAGCGGCACACCGATCTGGCGCTGTCCTTTAACAATATTTGAGATAGTGAAATGGTTTTATGCATATTTTCTGTAAAGGCACTGATAGTGAAAGAGAATTCGATTGCCAAAGTTAGGTATCAGTACTAGGGCCAATCACCTTTATGCTCACTATTATTACCCTAATAAGCCTACGTTAATTTCCTAAGTGTGTCACACTTTAAAGTAAGCCGTGAGTATACGTATGTATTCTCTTTCAAAAACTATCTAGCGCCCATTTCAAACGTGCTTTTTTAAAGTCGTCTAAAATGCTAAGAGCGAACCTTGGCTTTGCAAATTCAGCCGGTAGTTTTACGTCTTACGCGCCTCAAACGTTTTCTATGACCCTTTACACCATCATCGGTTATGCACCAAAAACTCACAACACTTACTTCACGTCATCGGCTAACTTATAAAAATGAGATGATGCAGCGCGTTATATTTGCTGTCGAATTCCCCTTCAAAAAACTCGAAGGCCCATGCCTTTGTCTAATCTTTGGCTCCATACGATAATAAATTTTTGAACCAATTTGCAAACTTCAAATGTGCCGCTGTCTGGGCAACACCAATCGTTCAGATGCAAAATTCCAGTCCAGTAGTTAATATCATGTTATGGCAACCCAAAGCATTCCATTACTTTGCTTAGTGACGGCATTGACTTCAATTCGATAGTAATTTTCATTTTATCTTCCCGCTTTAAGCCATATTAAGCGACTCTATAGTCTTCCTAGAGTAAGAAACTCTCAGTACAAAAGTTTCCCACAATATTATTTACCCACATTATTTCTGCTTATTGAGTTTCTTCAATGGACACGGCCTAATAGTATCCTACAACTACATGGGATATCAAATTCGACATTACATAGTCTTTTACGCATACCTCTCAGAAAAATGGCCAGCATTAAAACATGGGCACCGAACGAAATGACCTCAGAGACGCTTAGATAGCGCCGCATCACTATCAAAAAGGAGCCCCAAGAAGGAACACAAGGCTGTAGCTCGCGCCGATTAAACCAAGCTTTGCGCATCGACGCTTGGACATCCTGCGTGGATTTTGCCCCTAATTGGCATTTTGATTGATTGAATATAGAATGGTTCATGCCGCCCAATAAGTGAATTTAGTTCGACAGGTTCTGCCTTAAGCGGTTTCTTGATCACATGTGGTTGGCTGGCTGAATACGTGTTTTGTTATGAAGGTAAATATTTTATAAACATTTTTGCGCTATTATTTTGCTATTGCGGGTTTGCGATCATGCTCACAGTGCCATTGGAAGCTGGCAAGCCTTTGTGTTGCAAGGTTTGTGCGCCGCATGTTAGTGCTGTTTGTATTGGCATTTTGCACCTCGTCCTTTTTATTGGGAAAGGCATATTTTGCACGATTACGCCTTTGCAGGCTTTAATGTTACTTGCCTTGATTTATCTATTTCGACTCTAAACGGCTACGAAAAATAAACAATCATCCAAAAAAAGCCTTTTTAAAAATTGGGATTGTGGTGGCCGAGTTTACCACAACTATTGTTGTGTTTTTTGCGGGTATTGGATTTAGTGTGCAGTCATGCACAATCCAAAAAAAATGAGCGAAACAATGCAAAAGAGCGCCAATCTGTGCTCTCTTTGCGTTGATCAAGCTGGAAGCTCAAGACGAAACTTGCCGCTGAAACCACAAAACTAAATTACAGCGCATCTCTAGCCAAAACAAACTCACAATGACGCACTAATCTAGCTACCAAATTAGACCCTAAGCGAAAAATGCCTCTGAGTTAAAGTATTACACGAGGCGCAAATTGAACAAAGTACCGAAGCATCAAAACCTACTTAATCCAGAGCAAAGAAGCGCGAAGAAATTTTTGTAATTGAGCAGCAGGACAAAATGCGAAGCAGTGACGTGCAGTGAAAGAACTGCAGCTTTGCGCAAAACGCGAGGACTACTGCAAGCTACACATTATCCGGTGAAAAAGGTCCATCCGAGCGTCTTACTGATACAACACCAGCCTTTACCTGGGCTGTTATACCTACTTTTCATATGGTACGTTGATATCGCGGGTCATGGGGTAAACCTACCAACAAACAACAACATTGTTGTTTCAGTAGGCATCGCCTATATTATGGTGTGCGTGGCGTATGTTTGACCACGTGCGTCATCGCAGGATTGATGATTGATTGCTTCAAACCTGTTGTTGAAGACATTGTGCTTCTATTGCAAATAGTCGCTGCTTTTCTATTTAGCTATGGGCAGATTTTTTTATGGCGGACAGGCTATTTTGGCCATCTGCTTATGGTTGTTAATCTCGCCACCACTGGCATCACCCGACTATCTTACAGCTGGCCACTGGCACCATGGCTTTAACCAATTACCTTATCCGATTCGCTCTATACTAACCAGTCTTTTTTATGGCTATGCAGGCGGTTTTATTAACGGTGAGGTTTCTTCGCGGCACCACAAATGTTTAATTTGCGATATTTTAAGCCTACAAATTATCCATCAAGTTGGTGGTTGACAGCAGTATCGCTCTTGCGTCCCTTAAATGCTGTGGCGCTCACTACTTATAAACAAAAATTTGCAGCCATTTAAATTCAAACAGTTTAACATTTTGCTGCCAAATAACCGGCCGCAAGATAAATTTTTAACGATTTAAAAAAATTATAAATGATCTATACAAGCAAATTATTAGTATGAATTATTACATAAAAAAATATGATTAATTATGGCTTTTGCTGACATTGCTAAAATTTAATTGCCTCTTAATATTATACTGCAGTGTTGTATTAACTTTTTATTTAACAAAACACACAGGCTAAGGAGTTAGTACCGTCGCTGCTGCGGAAAAAGCCGCCCTACTTTATCGCCAGTCAAAATCCGGTTTTGAATCGAACAATTGCGCCAAGTCGTTGGCTAATTTCTGAAACCACCAGCGTAATCAGTACTGTATGCTGGCCTTATTTCGTACCTAGCGAAAGAACCTTAAAAGAGAACCAAGCGTACTTGGTTTAACCCTTGCGCACATTCTGGAGTCGCCCAAGCGAAAATTTTTATCTAAACCCGTATATTAGTTCCAAAACTTCCATTAGCTGCGAGAAAAATCGGCATTTCAGTAAAACAAGCTGATTTGAAAAACCTAAGTGTTATCGCTTTTCAAAATGCCAGTAAGATATTGGGCGCGCCATTCGCCAGGCCGTCGATCAATGTTCTCTATATTGAATTACCTTATCAGCGACGCCAGGTCGAAATGTGCTTAACGTAGTGTTTGATGTTGGTAGTAATGGATATAATATTTTTAATTACTTGAGCCAGCAGAATAATGGGCGAAAATCAGGATTGGACACGTTCATGTTCATAGTTTTTTTTCCAAGCACACAGTATTCTGGCAGCCTTAAAGATCCCATTCTTTTGACTGAGTTTGATATGCTTTTAGAGCAAGTTAGTTGAGTGATGAATACCACGACTGACTCATCCAATAATCAGCTTTATCTATCCTGATTTAATCTCCGGCAAGATTAGTGTTTCTAAGACAGTTAAGATCTCATGCAAAGCTTTTTAGTTAAAAGCCATGCTCGAGGAAACAGTTGCATCTTGCAGGCACGGGATAACCAACCACTAGGCGCAACATAAAATGGCCGCTCATTATCGGGCCCTGACATATTTTAGAACAAAAAACTCATGGGCTTGGGTGTGGATCAATTCACTAAACCTGCATGACTGTAAGCGTTAATCAGAGAAAAGCCTGTGCGCAATGCCCTACCGACTCATGGCCAACATAATAATTACTGTGTTTATATTTTCAGTATCAAAGCCCTGTTTTTTTGACTGAAACTAGCGATCTATTAACCAAGGCGCATGCCTCAAAATGGCTTGTCTGCATCAGGCTACCTAAGGTTTTAAAGCCTCTAAACCATTCTTCACCGGTCGTTCCAGCATTAAAAGCCTATGCCTTCATTGCTGTTCGGGCTTGGGCGATCTGTTAATTTCACCTCGAGTGAATTGAATCGCAACAAAAATGCCAGGGGTGTGATTAGCGGCCTTAGGAGCAGTGCCTCGCTCTGATACAATTCTCTATCACCTGGACGACCACCGCCGCTCACTAAAACTGACGAATGCTTATGCGACTTTTAACTCTCAGTTAAAAAGTGCTCAGACGTTCAAGCAATATCGGCCGGTGTTATTCAATTGTAGTTTTAATGGCACTTGCTGCATGTTGTTGCATGGTCTTTCCTATTAGATGCCAAAATCACAAAGGTAGGAGGGCCAAATTGTTTAGATTATGCCAAAATCCACAACAAGTGTGCATGACCGCTATGTAATTGAATTATATATAAGTTTGCTGGGTCAGTTGGCCATGTAGCAATAGCATTTAAACTCCATTCACGTCATGGTAAATAACCTATTACACTTGCCATTGTCGTTTTTCTATCTCCTTTTATGTTTATAAAACCTATTAACGCTGCAAGGCCCTGACCTTGGCGGTTGCTCTAATTTTAATTTAGCCATGCAGCACTTAGTTACCTGAGTATGAAAGCAATGCTTAAAACTGCCGCTGCAAGTATCATTTGCCTCATCGGGGCAAACCTTTATGCCAGATCGTTTAATGGCGCCGCCCCTTCGATATATTGTTCTTCTATCTGACACCCAAACTAAACCCCAGGCATTGGATAGATCCGCCAATTAGCTTTCCTCCACCGCTTCTACTTATGCCTATTGGTAGTTTGGCTTTATGGTCGGTAAAGCCAGAATTTAGTGGATAGCCAAGGCCAAGTCTTACACCGTAAACATTTTAACCTAGTTAGCGCTTGCCAACCCCAAGCTAGCACCTTATTGGCGCAAGCTGCCTCTGGAAGTATAGCCACAGCGGGCTTACTTTCAGCGACGCACACGCTGGGTTCAGCGAAAATATCAGTCAAACTTATCAGTTTTGTTGCAGCCAAAATGTCTCGACTTAGGTTTTGTGCGCATAATCGCAAATTATGTATAAAGGGGCAATTTATCCTCAGCTCCAGCTATGGATGTGGCCTTACTTACACTTTATGCACCGCATACAATATACAAGGATGCAAGTGATAACTCAAAACAGAAGTGCACATTAAAGCCAACGCCTCTGAGTTTTATGGCATTTATGCAAAGCTCCAACGCTGGCGATCTTTGGCAAAATTCTTTGGCTACCAGCAATAGGGAGTGTGAAAAATATGATTGCCTATCCACTGTGAAGATTGGCAAGCCAATTGGTTCTAACCCTCAAAATTGGCCTACCCACCAGTGACCTTATTCTGTTAGTTATTAGTACGCCTCTTGCTTGGTGCGTTAGCTAGCAGTCGTTCAAGATTCCGAGGGATTGTGGCAAGCCTATTGTTGCCCCTACCCTAATTTTACCGCCTACGTGCTCGACTTTACTATTGTTTATGCCGATGGGGCCCAATGGTTTGGATGGGCAACTCACTCACAACCAGTGGGTATTGGTCTGCTGCCCCTTTACTTTCTGGGGCTTAGATGATTGCCCTCAAGTGTTATTCCCTACCCTTAGTTGTACAAACCCATTCAAAATGCCATGCAAGCTATCGGTCAGCCGCCACTTCGAACTGGCAGCCAACACTGGCGCTAGCCCTATGATCGATTTTTAACCGTCAGGTTCCTTGCCCCTCAAGTAAACCGGTTTTATAAGCGCTCCGTATTAGGTTTGCACCATACTGTGGTGAGTTTGGGTGATATTAAGATCGGTGGGCAATATTTCCGGCCAAACAAGGAAGTATCTCTATCAAATTATGATCACGTTGAAGCCCTACAATATCAACAGCCATTCGTTTTAGCAGGTAGCATTGGCATTTTCGTCTTTAGATTGCTGGTTTTCATATTATTCAACCAGTATAAAAAAGCAGGCCGCTAATATGCGCTTTGGGCCCTGTAATTTATATGAGCGAATCATATATATATGCGCACGTTTTCAAAACCAACAGTTTAGGCCGCGATAATCAACACGTTTTTGGACTTTAGAGGTGATTATCACCCCACCGGCCAAAGCATTATTGCTTTGTTTGCCACTCGGCTCAGCAAAACTACCCGTTACTGCGCTTTTTTTATGGCTGCGTTTACAAAAGAGATCAAGATGGCGAAAGATAGAAAAGGCGAAGTGTGGCAAAATTCACAATACCCGAATGCTACCCCACCAAACGTCAACTTGCCTACGTCTCCAAGAAGCGTAGTCTACTGCCTCACTTAAACGGGTTGCAAGAACTAATCTTTAAACTTTGCTATAAAACGTGCAAAACCGCAGACCAGACAAAGCCAGCGTGAAATTATCGAAACTCATTGGGTTAGGCCAAACTCGTTAAAAACAACTCCATCGCAACTATTCTGGTGTGAGAAGCAAGAGTAGCGCCTAGCTCGGACTGATACACAAACCAAACTCATTCTGATGGATGAACCATAGCCTCCCATAGCATTTAGCGCGCAAACTTGGGCAGATTTACCCTATTTGGAAAAACTCAAAGCAAGCACCCAATGCCCCAATTATTCTATATTAGCCATGCATATAAGCGAAGTGGCTTCGCCTTGCAGACTATGTGTGGTGCTTGAGCAAGGTAAAGTGCGATGCATGGCCCAGTTGTGGAGGGTATTACCGCATATTCCCCCCAGCTACAGGTATGCAGATGAAACCTCGTAATATTAGAAGCAAAGTCGTCGCCACGTGGAGAGCAATGCGCATCTTATTTCACGTTCGAAACCTGGCCAACAGCTCAACAAAGGTACCTTTATGCTTATCGTGATAAGTGGGAAAAGATGGGGAACATACTGCGCTGCGGCCCTTAAGCAAAGATCTTCAGTATCGCCTGGAAAACCATGATGATAGCAGCATCGTCAATCGGCTTGGCCGCCACTAATAGTGCAATACAAACGGATCCTGACCCTGCTATGGTATTAGTGAGTTGCATGTTAGAGCAGTGCAGTTTAATCGCACGCATCAACAACAACGCTCGCTCAATCAACCTCAAACTGAGGTAGGCAAGCCGGTATGCCCACGTGTATATATCAAGTCATGGCCATAGTATAATTAGTGCACTATCAATTAATTGCCTCTGAACTAAAAAGCCTCCACGTGACGGCTTTAATAACAGGTTTTGGCTAGCCACTAAGCAAAACTGCTTTGCAGCCTTGATGTGATAAGTTTCTTCATACAGTACCAGTTGAAAATCAATCACTTGCTGAATCTTTTATTTCCATCACACGGGTTGCTCAACGAAGATACAATCCGGTCATGGCTAACAAAAAATCAAAGTACCATCAAACTGTTTTAGAGCATTATTCAGCGCTTTCAATCGCTTCCATATCCATGTGGTTAGTCGGGTCGTCCACTTGGAACCAAACGTTTAAGTCTGCCATCATTAATTTTGCCAAACAATAAGCGTTTTTTTTTCCTCTCACCCACTGAACAGACCTTTGCTTTTTTATTAAAGTCATCGGCATTAAATAATCAAACCTACCCAAATAAAGCCCGCACCATCAAATCATTATATTTTTGGAGACGCCACTGTACATCCAATCAAACAATGTCAAGATTCGCCAATCGAAGTACCCGCAGTTTACTGTCTTGTGACAATCCCAGCGCTGCCATTTTCCCAGACCATTTTTATCATTGCCATCAGCTTGCACGTTCGGTTCATTAAACAAACGCAAGAAACTGGGTTTAGCCAACCCCATTTTCACCCCAATTATAGCCGACTTTTGCCCCGCTTCAGATACATCATTAGCATCCGTAACACAAGGACGTTGTTCGGAAAACCAAAACACGTCTTCAAGGATCAATGCTTGGCGATGACAATTTTTTGATGTTGTTTAAAGTTTCAAAACGGGGGACGACACTTGGAAACTCTTCCACCTTCATCAGTGTGTAATTTTGTCCTATTTTTTTTGGCACGCGAAGTCGCGAGCTTGGACCTTGGAAGCATGCGCAGAGAACGGGCAACAAAAGCTTTAATTCTTCTATTCTTCACTCTTTTTAGCGTTTTCAGTTTAACAGCTGCTTCTTGGATAAGCGAAGAGGGGCAGGCCTGATATTTTTTCCATAGTTACCTTGGATAAATTGCGCAAACTCACCATAATCAATGTCTGCCATATGGGTGCAAACTTGAGTTTAAAAGTGTCTGTCGGTGCGAAATAATTGGACCATGTAGATTTACGTTTATCAGCACCTAGCAACCAATCAATGGTGTCATATCCAAGTTATTGGTTGGTTTCATCGGAAGTAATAAGATATCTGGATTAGCAAATAGGGCTTGCGCCAATAACCACTCTGACTGTTCCAGCCTGGTGATACTTGTGACATCAACCATTAGTGGATAACTTTCTCAGATCCCAGCTTCCTAAGCCAGAATATCACCGGCACTTGCTTCTGCCGTTGGTTACGCCATCCATTTTCCAGCATATTTGGGCCTCGGAGCATTCACCTACCAACCATACCAATCTGCATCGTCATCTGGTTGGCGTAAATCTCATCACGTTGTTGTTTGACTTTTCCACAACAACTCCATGTCACCCATGTATAAAACCGTGATCAACCACGCTATATTTTTCAAATGGCGAATTGGTCCTTGGCTTAATTTACCGAGCTTTTTGTCCAGGCAGTAACGGAAACATTACCTGATGAGGGACTAAGTCACCGGTAAGTATTTTTCATAAAGTGGATTTACCGCAGCCAGTTTAGCTCCGAATTCAGGCCCATAGCGCGTTTGCCATGTACCCAAATTTGCTGAATATTTTCAAATAAAGCTCAGCGCCAAACTGGCCATGTGATGTTAGCGGTAATATATAAACAAACGTATTCCCAGATAGTAAATAGACAAAAACAACACCAAAGGACATTTGAAATGCCGGAATTACCGTGCAACACAACTTAGTTCAAAACGGTGCGCCTTATATAAAAGGCGCCACCAAAAAGGCGAGTCAAACTTGGTTAATTGCACTACTCATGCTATTTATCTAGAGGATTAAGCGCTAAAAAAACCGCTGTTTTGCAGCACACTAGTGAATTACTTTTACAGCTTTTGATTTTTAATTCATCTTTCTTAAGCCTTACACTTTTGCGATTTCAAGCTTTGAAACTTACCAATCCACAGACATTGCCTAAGCACTGTGAATGCATTATTGCTATAGGCTAGTTAAAGCAGTAACATCAAGCTGAAAGAAGCCCGCAAATCCACAAGGCAGTAGGTTCCGATTGCCAAGATGCGCGCAACATGCCATGTTCTTTTACTATACCGCGGTGGTGGTTGCCCACAGAGTAACGCACTGCCATCCGATGTAAGAACTCTCTTGTAACGGTCTCTTTGCAGTGCCAACATTTCAGCCACCGAGGCAAAATAGTGCGCCCCGACTATAACTTAAGGAGAAGTAGCCGCACGTCGCCATAGCCAATCTGCGTCCTGAGGCTGATTGTTCATAAGTCCGTTCAAATTCAATTGCAAGAGCTACAAAGAAGGCTAACCAGAAAATAGCAGAAGCTGTAAGTAGAATAGACTTTGCCAATCGAAACCGGCTCATATCAACTGCTGGAGGGCAACAAGGCATACACGTGGCTCTGGGAATATACCGAGTAGAATACACCAAGCCGGCAAAAAAATATCATTGCTAGACTCACTATTTCCAAAGCGCGTCTTTGGTCGTAAACCGATCCGTTGAAAAAAAACACAAACCACCGGAAATTTGATCCCAAGCATGCAAAAACTACACCGGCCGATGCGCGCAAGTTGAAAGGCCATGTTAAACCCATACCAGATTACCATCCACAGCAGCCTGGGAAATCATACTTTTGGTGTGAAACCAGAGGTCAATGGAAAACTAGGAAATAGCCTAAGCACCAATAATTCGCACGCGGTGGTAATCGGCATGGTACGAATAACCGCCCAGTCCATACATTTAGTTTTACCCGTGCGAATAAAATAAACCACTCCTGCACTCATAAATAAACAGGGCTTTGTAGTGATGATATGAGCAAAAGCATGTGCGCTGCACCATTGAGTGCCATCTCTGTGCCAATACGCCACAGGCCACCACCATAAAGAGCCTACTTGATTCACAATGGAGTAGCAAGATACGCCGTACATCGTTTTCGAAGTAAGCATAGATGGATGCCAGACATAAACCATTAAACAGACCAAGACCGAATCAGCACCGGCGTTCACCTTGGGATAATAAACGATTAACGGGCTAATACCGGGGGGGGGGGCGGGGGGTTTTTTTTAGGGGGTCCCCGTTGAATGCCACAGAAATACAGAGCCGCGTAGGATGGTCCGGATAGGCATCAGCTAACAAGTCCGCATACAGCGCTGGCTCCAGCGTTTATCCAAAATGTGCCAATTCAATATCCACTTACCTAAGTGGCAAAAATCTTGGCTAGCATCGCTGGATCTGTATAGAAGCCAGTGCCAACGGGACCACGCCTTCTATGCCAACTTTAAGTATTACACCTCCCAAAAGGGCATAATGCATTAGCCTATTCCGCAGGACCTCGAGCCCCAGGCTGGTTACCGCCACACCAGACCACAATGGTCGAAAAAATTTGGCCATCATTCCCAATATAAGGAAAAAAGGGGTAATGAGGTCACGCAGCAAAAACCACC
>Ga0163217_1068370_pt1 | contig 11746 bp, 10 predicted proteins | sample SynspAceP_FD_185933 | JGI IMG/M metagenome (GOLD analysis project Ga0163217, IMG submission 185933) | Saline lake microbial communities from Ace Lake in Antarctica - Synechococcus sp. Ace-P (PacBio error correction) | ecosystem: Environmental > Aquatic > Non-marine Saline and Alkaline > Saline ... | reverse complement strand
GTTTGTCTGTAATTTTTGCCAGTTTCTTACGTTATTGATCGTAATTAAAATGCCTATATTTTTATTTTTTAACTGCGGCAACAATTCTTTGTATATCCTCAACGGCAACAGGGTCAACTCCAGCAAATGGTCATCTAATAAAATAAATTTAGGGGGTCGGTGGCCAATAGCCCTGGCAATCTCTGTTCTCCTTCTTTCTCCACCGGATAAAAGATCGCCCCGGGTTTTTCGGACTATTTGGCCTATCCAAATTCCTCTATGAGCGAATCTTCCATCTTCATTAACTGCCCTTTTTTTGCTCAACTTGGTCAATTGCAGTTACACTATTATATATCTTTTTTCGATGCTCAATTTCCTAAATACAGAGGCTCCTGTGCCAAATATCAATACCCATTTTGCGCTCTTTTGTAACATGGGAAAACGGGTAATTTCCATTTTATCCAGAAAAAAATGTTACCTCCATTTGGTTTGATCAAACTCGATCATTGTAGAAAGAGGGTAGTTTTTTCCAGCACATTGGGACCAAGTAAAACCAACAATTTTTCCTTGTTTACTTCAATGAAATTCCTTTAACTACTTGTCGCCCTCGCGTAGGACTTCATTATATTATCTGTCTTAGCTTCATAGCTACCTTGCTATTCTCCAAAACTAAGCCTTATATAGTTTTAGGAAAAAGATAAGATATTGTAGTTTTTTTAAACCTTCTTTTTTTAATTCCATCTCACCCTAAATGAACAAGGGGATTTTAAATTGCTGGTTATAAAAGGGTCTCGTTAACCAGAATTTAAAATCCACCTCTTATTAAAAAGGATTATCTCTTTGGATACCGGCCCAAGGTTTTATTTTTTCTTAAAAATAGAGCAGGGAATAAATTCTTAGCTCGCTTTCGCCTCTTTTCTTTTCTCTCTAGCATCTCTTCTCAAAACACCTGGGAAAATGCTAAAATACTTACTTGGTAGAGAACTAATATAGAACCAGCCACAGATAATTTGACCTAGCTACATCAAGGAGGTGTAAATTACAGCAGATAGAATAAGTAACTACTACAAGGGCAATTTTTTCTTATTTACGCATATTTTCAGGAGTAACGAGACCTATTTTTGTCAAAGAAAATATGATTATAGGTAATTCAAAAATTAAACCGCAAGCAATGGACCGAAAGCCCTTACGGGTGGCGATGTACGAGAGAAAGGTCTATTTCCCTTACCACGAGTCCTTATAGAAGTAACTTTCTAGGAAATTTATTGATAAAGGGGCTACTACATAATAAACCGAAACATACACCAGTAAAGAAAAGTGCGAAGCTATTAAAAATAAAAGCCTCTTGCATTCTGGCGCTCGTTATCGTGTAAACCTTGGGGCAATAAAATTTCCCACAATTCGTATAAAAAACATAGTTGAATCCAATGAAAAACCAGCCAAAGGGTAGAAGTCCCAAATTGGGCCGAAAATGTTCTGACATTTGTCTACTCTGTTTACCGTAAACTCGGGTTCACTTATACAAAAAGGCTTCACTAAAAAACCCCAAACATTTTGGGAAAAGTCGCAGAATACAGTGCGTAAGTCGCCGGAATCTGGCATCTCATTAGGGCCCAAAAATGACCGTGATCAAAAAAATAAAACTTTTCAATTAAAAAGCTACTCCTCCAATAATAACTATGGCCAAAGTTGATCTTTATTTAGATGCCCTTAGTTCTTCCAACATGATCTAGGAACGACATTTTCATTTCGGGGTCTTAATCTGTTTTGTTCATTAATAATATGCCTTCTTTAATTAAATGTGTAAATGTACTATTCCTTGTAATTTTTCCCCCTCAAACAACCAATAATTGTTTGAGATGTTTTTGGCTTGCATAATTCAAATGCTTTTCACGGCAAGCACTCCCGTAGCAATGGATTTTGGTGTTGGCGCTCCATTAATATCTTTGGCAGTTAATCCCATAGATATTATATTATTTATTAGCATTCGCCAATATCCCCCATCGGAATTATGCCTAACTATTTTATTATTTTCCAATATGCGGTAGCTGCCCAACATTTTTTCCAGAGATTTTCTACCAATTACGGATTTTACATCACGTTGGTATTCACTTGGGTATCTGATGTGTTACTAGAAGATATCGGCCTACCCTTAAATTAGAGCTTCTTGCCCAACGCGCACCCACCAGGGTGGTATTTTGCAAAGTCCTTTGCTGCTGAAAACCTTTTAGTTCCAATAGGCAGATAGCCAAAGCATCACCTATAACAATTGGGCGTTGTGCTCTGTAGTTGGTTGCTAAATTATTGGGCAGGCCTCCTTTTTCTACATAGGTATTTCAAAAACATAGTTCGGCCTGTACGGCCAAAAAAGAATCTAGGTGACCGGTTTCATTCCTAATTTAATTGTTATATGGCCACTTTTTGGATCAAAGGTTACCAACATTTTTTTAATTCTGCGGTATTTCCACTTTTGAAATACAAATAACCACATCGTTTTTACTGAACGGTAACCCCAAGATCACATGCGATTGCATCCGCAAGCATGCATAAAAATAGACGTGAGTGCCTGTAGAATTTAGTGGTAGCAACAATTTTAGAGGCAATTAGGGCGCACTTTTTTTCAATGCCGATATTATAACCTTCCTTTGATTGTCTAAATGCCATTCCACCGCTTCGAAAAAGTCTTCGTTTTAGGAGAGATCTAAAATGGAATATTGCTCGGCCTCAGTTTCAATGGTTTTCTTTGCTATGGCCCAATATAGCTTTGGTATTGCTTCAAAGTAATTTAAAATTATGTTGATGATTTTCCTAAAAGAAAGTCTTTTATTTATAATAATACAAAATACATAAACTTAAGTTTATAGTAAATTTTAAATTTGAACAAATTTATTATAATAAATTACTATTAAAAAAGAAAAAAAATTTCCTTAACTTAAGGAATTTCTTTTGGTGTTTGGTGCCAATATATATTTAATCAAATGGTGAAGTACGGTATGGGTATAAGTGAGATTGATACAGCCTCTCTAAAAAAGATATTTGGATTCTCGAATTCAAAGGTTTACAGGAAAATGTTTATAAAGAAATATTGTACAGGTAAAATACCTTTGTAATAATTGCCACTGTGGGGCGAAATCTCTGTGTTATCAATTGCCGGCGCTTGATGCAGGAGGGTACTGCCAATAGTGTGTCCCCTTGATCGCCCTGATGAAAATCAGGTAGATGCTATTAGGGACGGTCCAGTGAAAAGGGGCCATGTTTGAAACTCCTCCTTAACAAAGACAGAAGATCAAGCAAGTGAAACAGGATGGTAAGCATGGGTGACCAAACTTTATATTGTTGGCGCCAGAATCATACAAAGGACGAATATGTTGCCTTTTTACAGGGCGAGAAAATTTCCTTTGTTGCTGTGGAATGAGCGCATTGTATATCGGAATGGGTGCCACGATTTTAGGCCAGAAATTACCGCATCTTGAAATCTATTGTTGGTAGTTGGGAGGACAAATATTCCCTTGGATTGCCCTTCCGCCACAGCGAAAACCCCTAAAGTTCGGAAGATATTATTAAGAATCTGGTATAAACAAGCCAAGGTATTTAAGGCCAGTTTAACCGGCCTAACCTTTATTATAGATAGGCCAAAGACTCAAAATGTTTGACGGGGATATTATTCGTTTTGTTAAGGCAAAATTCTGGCAAAGTCCGTATATTATTTATTGTCTTAGCAGAAGCGGGTAGAGGAGTTGGCCCAGGTACTGCAGGGTCAACGGTGTTAGTGCCGTTTACCTTATCATGCCAGGATTTTGATGGTTAAAAAAACTAGATCCAGGCATCAGGATATGTTTTTAATGGAGGTTTGTAGATGTGCGTGGTTGCAACCATTGCTTGGATATGGGTATGATAAACCAGATGTTACGCTTGTTATTCATCACCGATATACCCAAAAGTATAGAAAGCTATTGATTCAGGAGACCGGAAGGCTGGAAGAGACGCGGAGAGGAACATTGTCTTGCCTTTTTACTCCTATAAGATTGTGGAGAAAACTGGCAAAAAATTCATGTCAGGAAAGCCGGAGCTCCGAACAGGAAATCGGAAATTGCACTTTGGCTTCAGGAAATTGTGGGTTACGCTTGAAACCTCAATGTCTCGCCGAAAAATTCATACTTTCAATATTTTGGGAGGAATTCGATGAAAATTAAATGGGGATGTTGCTGAAAATGGATGATAATACCAGAAATCCCAAGGAAAAGCAAGAGGCGACAGAGGATGTGGTAAAGTTGATAAATGTGGTATCTGGTACCAGTGAAAAAATTTAGTCCAAAGAAAATAGTTAGGGCATTAACGGGAAAGGGTTAAACGCCTTGATCTCATCACATAGGAACAGACGAAAGGAATCTTCGGAAAGTGGAAAAGGAACAAAGATAAAGCTTTATTGGATGGCCTTGATACGTCAAACACTTGTTGCCGCGAAATGCTTAAAAAAGAAATGAGCAATATGGGTTTTATACTGCACGTAACTTCCTGCAGGTAAGGGAATATGTAAAAGAATCCAACTCATTATGATGACGATGGATCATGTATTACAATAAGGAAGTGATGATTTGCCATTGTAAGCGCCGCTAAAGCGTCTGGTGTGTGGCCGATAACAATTTTTTTACTTGAAAATTTAAAAGGACTTAAGAAAAAAGAGAGGCCCATAAATTGGGTTGTGCCGGCCCTTTGTAGTATTTTCAAGATCCCTCCTTAAGAGGATATGGCCCTTTAATACAATATTCCTTAGGATGTTAATGGTAAATATCTATGGAGTTGGAGAAGTTAAGGCGAAAAAAGTACGGTAAGCCATTGTGGATCAAATCGCTGCTTATTGTTGAGGATAAAACAACATATTAAGAACCAGATGAAATCTGATCGTAAAAAGTACAGGTGCCAATTCATCCTTGAAGCTATATATCATTTCAAAACGTGGATAGAAAATTGCCATTGGGACGATATTGGCTTCGGCTAAGGGGTTGGAGTTGAAAGACTTTGATAAAAGAAAGGCAACAAATTGTCTTTAGCGTACCAAATTGAATGATTGCCTATTGGATCGATGATTATTTGATGAAGATCAACAAGAAGAAGATTCATGGATTATTCTTGGAGGACCCAGACCATGGACCTATTAAGTTGGCGTTGAAGAGTTTGATGGTGAGGTATGAAGACGAAGAACTAAGATTGTATAGATTTAAAGTTTATAAAGTGAGGTTAGCCAACTAAAGGCTGTCGCATTGTGATTTGACATTAAACTAGAGAGGGTCCAACTTCGCACATTAACCCTGTTCTAGCTTCTGCAGTTAGAGGCCATAGTTGTTATGCTATGTGCCAAATTCTTTAATTGGACTGCTTTTTCCAATAAATGCAATGTTCATTTTATCATGTCTCAATTTGCGTTTATACCCTATTGGCAAGGTGAAATTGGGTTTCAATATGAGCCAAATGTCATGCCATACCACTGCAGGTAAACCTGTGGTTTGATCCTAGTCCATAATACCTCCTTGAGCGTAAAACGAATTTGTGTTCGGGATACTGTCACATCCTTTTAAAAACTCCAAAAAAAACAAAATTCGGCAGCTTTATTAAAAGTTTTACCCTGAATTAATTGGGTCAAGCATTCTATCAATGGATAGGCGGGCTTCTTCAATATCTTCCAAAAAGGGACTATGGCATCGGTAAAATCAATTTCATGTGGTTGTTCTATCAGCGGCATTTACCAGTGTTAAACTTACCGCCTACCAATTGCATGTACTACCACCAGGGTTATGCAATACCTATTGTATTCTTGCCTTGCGGTATTCCTCCTGCTTTGTTAATTTCAAACATTTTTGATAAATGGCAATCATTGGTTTTGCATTACCACATTGAGCCAGCTGCCCTCAAATACTATATGCATCGTGATAGTGCTCCCAACTGGCCCGTGAAGGTAATTAGTCCGGTTTCTTGATGAAGGCCCATTTAAAAATACCGTTATATCGCTAAAAAACCAATATTGCTTTGGATTTTTCTTATTTAGCCATAATCTATCATATGCATAATTCTAGTACCACCCGTAATCCTCCCCTGGCACAAAGTATTCCATCTACATTTTTATTGGGCAAACATTTCGTTTAAGTTTCAAGCTGCCCTTTCAAGTATCACTATTCTAAAGTTTACCCGTGGTTGCCAAGTATGCGATGGTATGAAAGGTATAAAAACCCCCATTTTTTCCAAAGTTCTGTGGCTTTCTTAACAAAATCTGGTTTTAATGGCATAACCCTGGGCAATGAGTTCCAATGGTATCCCCTTTTTTTTAAAGCTTAGGGTTAATGATTTTAATTAATCGATTGAGTTGGTTGGGAATTGGCCAAAAAATTCTAGTCGGAATTAGAAGTTGCCATTCCTTACCCCTAGGCTGTTTTAAAGAAAAACTGTCTTCCTTGTTCTTCATGTATGTTATTATGATGCCCCTAAATATATTTGAAAAATTTGCAAAAAAAAAAGTCCACCACTCCCATGGCAGATTCACTAAATAACGTTTAAATACTACATGCCCAAGGGATGATGAGTCTGTCTTTGGATTTAGCCTTTTAATTGTCGTTGTATTTCTTTCATGGCGGGATTCTATAGATTTTTAAACGGGATTTCAATGATATTATACCTCTCCCAAAAATCAGGATCTGAGGGAACAACAGCCTCATCCTCAGGAATTATGGGAAGACTTAATTCGGTCCTATATTTAGGAGTCTCACCAGTGGTGTTCTTTTCCCAATCAAGTGATAGCATTTCCACAGGTCATACTATAGATCGAAAATTGAAAAGTCGGTCGTCCCAATTAATTTTGAATTTCCAATAGACCATGCTATAACATAGTACCATTTTCCATCCTTTCCCTATAGTCGACCCGGTAGGCAATATCCGTTGGCCAGGACAGTTGGCGATGGGCGGTTTCTACGAACGAAAACAATTTTAGAGGCCACATCCCTATCTGTGATGTTAGAGAATAAATGGCACTTGGGTCATGAATTTGTTCTTCCGCATCTATGTTACAGCTTTCCTGTTAAAGCGGGGTCTAATATTAGCTTCTTTTGTTAAAATTGATTACCCAAAAATCAGTTGTCGTTTACCATATGGAGTTTTCAAAAACTAAAGGTATAATCATCAAATGTTTTCTTCCGTTAAAAAATTATATTGGTTATATTTTAATCATTCATACCAAAGAAGGGTGTAAAATGGGCCCACCTTGAACAGTTTAATGGCCAAGGTGTCCATCTGGCTGTAGGTCTGTTGCTTTTCCTCGCCTTTATTAAAGCTGTAATGGCATCCTTGCGAATTCCGAATTGTAGGGAGATTTGTTAAATATTGACAACTTGCCTCGGGAACCAAGGAATACGTTTTTCTTTCTTTTTTTAATGGTTTCCCTATAAAAAGCTGCATTTATTGGTAGGGTCGTCAAAAAAATAATATTCACCTTTCTCTGCAAGGTTTCCTTTACAAGAGCTTTAGCATACTTTGGAACAGCAAGGGCTTACCTCGGAAATTCCGTAAAGCTACTTCCAGTGCAATTTCATTTTATTTTCCTTAAAGTGCTTAAAGGGATTGTTTTTGTTCCTATAGCCTAAAAACGACACAATGATTTGCCACCTCACTATTTCTTTGGAACTTTTAAGGAGAAGTAAACCTCTCAGTATACTAAACGGTACTTTATATTGGTGTTTTCGATCGTAAGCTTTGCAAAGACCAATGGGTTATTGGTTTCGCTACAATAATTTTACCTTGATATTGCGTTAAAAGAACTTTCCCTGTTCCTTGCACATCTTGGTACAAGCACTGCCGCCGAAAAGGTGGGCGTTACCCCTAAGAACAACAAAAATAAATATTGTTAGCTATAAGGGAGGTTTTTTTTAAAGGGATTTTTTTGAGTTTCATGGCCTTTCTTTTTTTTATATTCACCTACATGGATTTTATATTTTTGCAATTAAACTTAAGATTTCTAATAAATAATGAGCAAATGTTGTACCGCGCCTATGTGTATGTCCAAAAGCACTAATTTAAGACAATTTAAAGACATTATGTCACTGTTGTATTGATTGAGGTTAGCAATAAATTTAAATGTTGTTGGTTGAAGGTGGTAAAAGATGGATTCAAGCAAGCGTCTATTGCATATATCAACAATGGACTGTTTCTTCTAGTTTAAATGATTTTTAAAAACGAAATACCCTCTTAAAATTTAAACAAAAAAATTTTTAAGAGGGATTTTGAAGGAATTGGCCTGGCTTAATTGAGTCTGATTTTTTGTCGACCAGATAAAGAGCCTTATTTTAATTTATTGATGTGCGGTGGAAACTAACAGCGTGAATGATTCGCAGGTTAATTCTGCGTGCACATTTAGCGGAAGTAGTTACAAATTGACGAATCAAGAATTTAAACATATAAAAGCTTGTGCTCCAGTGGATTCGTCGAAAATAGAATTTGCTCATGTCTGACGCAGCATATTTGACTTGTTATGCCGGAAATAGCATTAAGGTAGGATGTAGAAAGTTTGCCAGTTTGTTTATTCTTTCTGCGCCACCTCAAAATATTCGGATCTTCTATCCTTTTAGATTTCTGACACTTCCAAAATGGTTAAGTTCTCCAAATAAATCTTTATCCAGGTCAAACTATTAAGATCATTTCGGTATTGGGTGTGCTTCTTGCTTTATGCCATTTGGCAGGAAGGCAAAAATCACAGGGTGTAAAAACCATGGATTGGGGCATACGATATCCATATTGTGGACCTTTGGCAAAGTTTGCCTACACTGCCTTGTGATCGCTACGTAGCATTCATTTTCAATGGCTCTGGCCTGTGCGCCAATATCGTACCCTGGAATTATCCGTTTTGGTATCTGTTTAGGAAGGAACAAATAAAATATCCATCCTTCATCTGCAAGATAGTCTACTTAATTCCGGAAAATTCCGGAATCGTAACAGATCAGCACACCTATTTTCCACAATCAGTGATCAAAAGCTTTTAATTCCAGTGCCTCCTGCATGCCCCATTACCTTTGCTTCATCTGAGTTTACATGTAATTTCTCAATCGTTCCTTACTACCATCCCCTTTTGCAGATTATAACCCCACAGTGTTACAACCTTTCATCTTTTATTTCTTGGCATACTACCTGTAATAATATTGATGTTATAGGAAATAGCCAAATTCGGAGAAAACGACTGAACAATGGTGCCGTATGTTTTGGCCAATTCCCGTGATGCACAGACTCGGACAAATTGATTGTTCTCCGCATCAAGGGAGCGTTAAAAAATTCGGGAACAAAGCAAAATCTGAGCGATAACCGGAAAAACCCGCATCTACAAAAATACTCTGCTTGTTGAAGTACATCCATCCAAACTCTATAGGAAGCATTTGCCATGGATGAAAAGCCCCAACCGCCACCACTTTTTTAATTACACTAGCTTTTATTTTTCTTTTTCGTAATAGAATATTATCCCAACTTCCAATAGCACTGCATTAATCATTTGAGGCTGAATCGGCCCCGTCCAAATAATTTTCAAAAATTTTGGTGGGGTTGAAAATCATTGGATATCTGAAAATTAAAGCCACAGGATCATTTATTTCCTTCCGCTTTACCTTTTCTATATACGCCTTAGGCGACAGGGTAATCCATTATATTTATTGATAGTTGGGGATTTGCCACCAAAGGCAACCCCTTTTGAGGTTTAAACGTTCCACAAAAGGCTTTTCTATAGTCGTAAAGCCTTCGGGCCTAACCTCATTCCCCCTATATTCCGGTTTTATTAAAGACATCGATGCCATAAAGTATAATCCCCATCGGGAGAGTGGGTGTTGAAGGTGTAATTTCCAGTTAATGTTGGTAGGTGTGTTGCTTCGAAAACTCATCATAATTTAGGATAAGCGATAGGGCACAGCCTTGCAATCGGTTATTTAACCTTAATTACCACTTGCCCCCATTCGGCGAAATCTAGAGATATCAGATTGTTTATTCTGATTTTCTCTCCAGTTAGCATCGGGCATTGTGGTAATACGATTCTATTCATAGCCGATTTTACTCTTGATTAATCATCTAGGGCTAAATATACCAATTCCAATATTTTCTATATCTTCCAAATCTTCATGCCGTACGCTTAAAATTAATAAGGGGTTAAAAAATTGCTTTTACTATGTGATGGGTCTTTGTTGAATCAGGAAATCATCTCGTTTATTATCATTTAAGCTCCACTTCGGATAAATATCGCCATTTGCCAACGGGAAATCCAATTGAATATTCATGATTCTTTATTCGCTTTAAGGGCGGTTAAACATTGTAACCAAAATACTCGCACATTCTTTCTTATTGGGCGGTTAAGGGCCTTGTGTTAGTACAATTCTAAATTGAAAATTTGTTTGATTTCCTCGATTTCAGCATTTTTCGGGATTACCGATCTTAGGATGGGGAACACCCATTGGCCATTTTTTCAAGGAAAAAGCTTTAGTGATGGGCCTAAATCACAGTAAAACTAATATATTCTTTCTGATGTTTATTCTGGCTTCGTAAAAATCTTAATTTTACAATATTCGCCGTCATTTGGTCAAAAAGAATTAGTCCCTCACTGGGTTTGTCCAATCAGCCAATAGGGAATATTCTGGCTAGGATAATTAATAAGCGATAATATTGTCTTTTTCTACCCTGGTATTTCCGTAGTGCACCCACAATTACCAAGGGTTTGTTTAAAAAGCCAAATATAAAAACCGGGCTTTTTCCTTGGGGTTCGGAGATAAGCTTCGCCATCTACGCGAACTTCGTCAATGTCGGTAATTTTTGTTCCATTTTCCGGAACTTTTCCATTAATGGTGACCCATACCCTGATCAATAAGTTGTCCGCAGCGGCGTCTGGAGCAAATCCCATTTCACTTAAAAACTTGTTTTATTTCGGGTTGCTTCTTCTCTTTTCAAAAACACTTCCCATTTAATCCCCGATTTTTTTAAATCGGATTTATGGCGGAAATTAACTTAATTAAACCTTTCATTTTGGTTTAACACGCCACAAAAAGATATTTATAACCTTTCTTTTGCTCCTATTTATATCCAGGTGAACTCTGTAAAATGACTATTTTTTAAAAGGATCTGCATTTTCCATATAAATTCCTTTTCCAGTTCATTGTTCAATTTTTTAAAAGAAACAATATTGTCAGCATAGGAATTTGCCAATTCGAAATTTATGGATTGGTTGGCCAAATGTGGCGTGATGGTTCCTGATCCAGATATAATTAGTCGGTTTGGTTAAAATTCGTGTTTTAACTGTTAGACTTTTTTCCAAATTCATTTTTTAGAGAGCTAAATTCAGACTCTAAGCTCCTTTAGCTGGAAGCAGTAGCAAATTATTATCATCACTACTTTCTGCCATGTCGGAATCCCTTAGGGCCAGTAGCAATTTTTGGCTGAACTGGGGCCAATTTTTCACTTGCTCATAAACTTGTTAGTTTAATGGTCCATTAACCGCAGTGCGATTGATCGGGGCATTTTTCTTATTTTGTTGCAAATACTGTCGGTTCAGTAAATAGTTGGTTCGGCCGGACCGTTTTATCCCGGAGTCTCGGTTTGTCAGGACTCCATGCTCCTAGCCCCCCATTTTTCTTGTAATTGGGAAAAGTCGATTTACCCCTTTTTTTTTTCCAAAAGGCCCCATTATTCCATGGAAGAAGATAATTTTGCGCTTGTTTTGCCCTTGAGCCAAAGCTTTTTCCAGATTGCCAATCTCTCTCTT